>Ga0233444_10000055_pt1 | contig 139879 bp, 116 predicted proteins | sample SI_124_October20_6_FD_182792 | JGI IMG/M metagenome (GOLD analysis project Ga0233444, IMG submission 182792) | Seawater microbial communities from Saanich Inlet, British Columbia, Canada - SI_124_October2016_10_MG | ecosystem: Environmental > Aquatic > Marine > Inlet | place: Canada: British...
GTTCTGCATAGGCATAGATTTCTGTCCTATTGCAAGTGGTGTTGATCAAGATTTCTTTGATGCCTTTTTCTTTGGCTTCCTTGAGAAGGCTTAAACATTGCTCATTGCTCAAGCTAAACTTCCCCCTTGTATTAAGGTTAGCAGTTTTATAGCTTATCCCAATGGTATAAAAATGGTGTGTAGTAGAATCTACCTTCATGTATCAAATCTAAATCCGATACAAAAATAAAGGACGCCAGAGAAAAAAAGTAACGCTAAAAGTAAAGAAAGTAACGCAAAGCGATTATTTTTGACTAAATTAAACAAAAACAAGTGTTTAAGTAGGCTTAACCTAATCTATTAAGAACTATTCTAAATAAGTAAATCTCCTTTTCGATGGATAAAAATAACGATAAAAGTTTAGCAAAGCTAACCCAGATTGAAGAAGGCTTTTTTGTGATGCGTTTTCAAAATGATAGTGCAGAGGTTATTCGTGAAACCCAGGACATGAGTAGTAATTATATTCAATTCCATTTTTGTACAAAGGGGCACGGAGATTTCCTTTTTAACGAAGGGAATTACAGCTTTCCTGTTGAAGAAGAAAATAATATTCTTCTTTTTAACCCACAGCGTGATTTGCCCATGGATTTAAGGCTTTCGCCTAATACATGGTTAGTGAGTGTTATTATTTCCATTAAGAAGTTTCATAGTTTATTTTCTCAAGACGCTGATCATATTCACTTTTTAAGCCCTGGGAACCTAACTAAAAAGTATTATGATAGATCGATCATTCCTCCTAGTATGGCGGTGGTCTTAAGCCAAATTTTAAGTGCAAATGTTCACCCTTCAATGCAGGCCCTTTATCTTAAAGGTAAGGCCTATGAATTATTGAGTTTGTATTTTAATAAAAGCGAAGATGCCAATAGCGAACAATGTCCTTTTTTAGTAGACGAGGAAAATGTGCGCAAGATTAGACAAGCCAAAGAAATTATTTTGACCAACATGGCAGAGCCTCCTTCTTTACAAGCCTTATCTGATGAAATCGACCTTAGTCTAAGCAAGCTTAAAGAAGGCTTCAAGCAACTTTATGGGGATACTGTCTACGGTTATTTATTGTCTCATAAAATGGAAGAAGCAAGACGAATGCTGGAATCGGGAAAACACAACGTAAACGAGGTAGGTTTAAAGATTGGCTATTCTACCGCAAGTCATTTTATCGCTGCTTTTAAAAAGAAATATGGCACCACCCCAAAAAAATACCTACTATCCTTATCTTCGTAAAAAAATATGCCGGCGGAGTTATCCACCAAAAAAGAAAAGAAAAAGCATATGAAAGGAGTCTTATTGGTTAATTTAGGGTCGCCAGATAGCCCTAATCCACCAGATGTAAAAACCTATTTAGGAGAATTTTTAATGGACGAAAGGGTAATTGATTTACCTAAACCACTTCGTACACTTCTGGTGAAAGGGATTATTTTAAATACACGGCCAAAAACATCAGCAAAAGCTTACAAAAAAATATGGTGGGAAGAAGGGTCTCCATTAATCGTTTTATCAGAACGTCTTCAAGCTAAAGTGCAAGACAAGGTGAGTGTGCCAGTAGAATTGGCGATGCGTTATGGAAAGCCATTAATTAAAACTGGTCTTCAAGCCCTTGCGGATAGAGGGGTAACAGAAACGTTGATTATCCCGCTCTACCCTCAGTTTGCCATGGCTACAACAGAAACAATTTTAGTCCTTGCAGAGGAATTACGCCAACAGTATTTTCCACAAATGAGGTTTACGGCATTGCCCCCCTTTTACAAACATCCAGACTATATTAGAGTATTGTCAAATTCCATTCAAGAATATTTACAAGACAAGGAGTGGGAGCATTTATTATTTTCTTATCACGGCGTTCCCAAACGCCATATTCGCAAATCAGACATCACAAAGGCGCACTGTAAAATGGACGGGAAATGTTGTCAAACCGACTCTCCAGCACACGAATTTTGCTACAGTCATCAATGCTATGAAACCACTAAACAAGTAGCCGAGTATTTAGCCTTAAAAGAAGGAACTTATTCTACTTCATTTCAATCCCGCCTAGGACTTGATCCATGGTTACAGCCTTATACCGATAAAACCATAGAGGCTTTCGCGAAAAAAGGTACTAAAAAAATGGCGGTGGTTACTCCAGCCTTTGTATCTGACTGTCTTGAAACCCTTGAAGAAATAGGGATGGAAGCCGCCGAGGACTTTGAAGATAACGGGGGAGAACATCTTTATGTAATCCCTTGTATCAACGATCGTGAGGAGTGGATCAATGTTATGAGTCGCTGGGTCGATGAATGGGCGCTTTCACCAGTAAAAGCTTAATGGCAGATCGATCGATACAAATGGGGACAGACCCTATTGGGAAGTTATTGATACGACAAGCTGTTCCTGCGTCTATAGGAATCCTAGTGATGTCACTTAACATTTTAATTGACACTATTTTTGTGGGACAGTGGATTGGGTCCAATGCTATTGCGGCGATCAATGTCGTTTTACCTGTTTCTTTTTTTATTGCTGCATTGGGAATGTCCATAGGAATGGGTGGAGGTTCAATCATCTCTCGCGCTTTAGGGAGAGGTGATAAAGCACGAGCAAATAAAGTATTTGGGAATCAATTGACCCTAACTTTCTTATTTACCCTAACTTTTATGGCCTTTGGACTGGTATTTTTAGAAAATATCATTCCTTTATTTGGTGGAAAAGGAGACCTCTATCCTTTGGCTAAAATCTATTATATCATTGTAGTGATTGGGGTACCTGTCTTGGGTTTTTGCATGATGGGGAATAACTCTATCCGTGCTGAAGGGAAACCAAAAAATGCCATGTATGCCATGGTGTTGCCATCAATTTCAAACCTGATTTTAGATTATGTTTTTATCTATCAAATGGGTTGGGGAATGGAAGGTGCAGCATGGGCAACCACTTTATCTTATGCCATTTGCGGAAGCTATATTCTGTACTTCTTTTTGTCTAAAAAATCAGATTTGAGTTTAGGTTGGACTGACTTATTACTTGATTTAAAAATTGTCAAAGAAATGGGAGGCTTAGGTTTTGTTACTCTTGCTAGGCAAGCTGTGGTGAGTATCACAGTGCTCTTGGTCAACAACATACTCTTTGCCCTAGAAGGAGAGAATTTAGTGGCGGTTTATGCCATTATTAGTCGCATGTTAATGTTTGCGCTTTTTCCAATATTAGGGATTACGCAAGGTTTTGTCCCTATCGCTGGCTTTAATTATGGCGCAAAGAAAAAAGAGAGGGTAGTAGAAGTCATTCAAAAAGCCATTATTTATGCGTCAGTATTAGCGACACTAGTCTTTGTAATGATTGTCTTTTTTGCAGAGCAGATTGCGACTGTTTTTACTAGCGAACCCGGAGTAGTTTCAACCACAGCAGAGGTGCTGACATGGGTCTTTTTAAGTACGCCCATTATTGGGATACAATTAATTGGTTCGGCTTATTTTCAAGCGATTGGGAAAGCAATTCCAGCCTTATTATTGGCCTTGACTAGGCAGGGGTTCTTCTTTATTCCCTTATTGTTGATTTTACCACGTTATTGGGGATCATTTGGGGTATGGGTCTCTTTTCCTATTGCAGAAGCCGTAGCAACAGTAGTTACAGCCATTTTCTTACAGCGAGAGTTAAGAAAATATATCGCTGCTCCCTAGAGTGTTTGCTCTCTTCTTTTTGTATTTTTAGCATAATAATTAATCTTGTATCAGGGTGGACACCTATTATAATTACATCAAATCTTTACATTTAATCTTTGTGATTACTTGGTTTGCAGGCTTGTTTTATATGCCTCGTTTATTTATTTATCATATTGAAGCGATGGAAAAAGGGAGTCCAGATCGAGAAATACTCGCAGAACAGCTCAAATTGATGGCAAGGCGTTTGTGGTATATTATAACCTGGCCTTCTGCAGTATTAGCAACAATTTTTGCTTTGCTTTTATTGTATATTATTCCATCATGGTTGGGACAGGACTGGATGATGATAAAGTTGTTTTTTGTTGGCTTACTATTTTTGTATCACCTCAAGACCCATCGTATTTTTAAAGCCTTTCAAGAAGATGATATTCAATACTCCTCTCTCTTTATGCGGGTGTGGAATGAAGGGGCTACCCTCTTGCTTTTTGCCATTGTATTTTTAGTGATTTTAAAGAGTAGTTTTCATTCGACTTTTGGGTTGTTATCTCTTGTGGGGCTTGCTTTTTTATTGATGTTAGGGATTAAACTCTATCAAAAAGTACGCAAAAGTTAAAGTCATGAAAGGAAGAAAAATATCCCTTAGGTCGAGAATATTTTTCTCCATGATTGTCTTAACCATTTTCTCCTTATTATTAATTCTATTTGCCTCATATTTACAGTATAATTCTCAAAGTGAGGACTACAATTTAAGACGTCTTTTTCGGAAAGAAACACAAGTAAAAACCCATTTGAATTATTTGATGAAACGCGATACTGCCTTTCAAAAAATTAGTCAAAGAAGGGCACATTATCAACAAGAATTTTCTTCTATAGCCGCTATCCACAAAGTGGAATATGCTCTTTTTACTTTAACAGGTCAGCCCATATTTTACTCCTATGCAGAGATGAGAGAAGCAGAAGTTATTTACAATTTATCACAAGAGTTTATTGATGAATTGTATCAAGATCAAAGTCTTCGATTATTAAAACAGAATCAAGCAGAAAAAGGAAAATTTCAATCTTCTTACAGTATTCTGGCAGACGAATTGGGTCAACCTTATGCCATCTTGTATTTCCCTTATTTTGAAGATGTATCCTTTAGTACGACAGAGCTCAACACCTTCTTGACCAGGGTTTATCAAATTTCTTTGTTAATGACCATTATCACGTTTTCTTTTGCCTTTTTGTTATCTGGATTCATCACCCGTCCAATTGAAACACTAAGGAATAAGATTGGTAAAATAGGGCTATTAAAAGGGAATGAAAGGGTCAGTTTAGAAAATGCTAGTAAGGAGATTGACAGCCTAGTAGTTTCTTTCAATACTATGTTAGACGCACTTGAAGTGAGTGCTGAAAAGTTAGCTAAAAGTGAACGGGAGCAAGCATGGCAAGAAATGGCCAAGCAGGTAGCACACGAGATTAAAAACCCATTAACCCCTATGCGATTAACCATCCAAAGTTTTCAACAACGCTTTGACCCTTTGGAAGAAAACAGTTTGGATAAACTAAATGTTTTTTCTAAAACCCTGATTGAACAAATCGATACTATGAGCAGGGTAGCAAGTGCTTTTTCTGATTTTGCAACCCTTCCGAAACCCAATATTTTAGAAGAAGATATTGCAGAAATCACCCGTCTAGCTTCTGAGATTTTTGAAAATGCTAGCATTCAACTCGACCTTCCTAATAAAACAATTCTTTGGCCGATTGATCGAACACAATGGATTCGTGTGATGACTAATCTAATTCAAAATTCTATTCAAGCTGTTCCGCAAGGGAACAAGCCAATAATAGAACTTAAGATGAGAGCAACTAAGCATAAACTTAACGTTCAAATAAAAGATAATGGTACTGGAATTGCTACAGAAGATATCCCACGGGTTTTTGAACCAAAGTTTACGACTAAAACAGGTGGAATGGGACTGGGTCTCGCTATTGTAAAAAACATTATTTCTTCACTAAATGGAACCATTAACTTTAGTTCATCACTTGAAGAAGGAACTACTTTTTATATAGATTTAAAACGATAATATTATGACGATATTTGAGCATCTTTTGGTCGAAAAACAAGATAGAATCGCTTGGGTTAGTATCCATAGACCCAAAAAACTAAATGCGTTAAATGCTGCTTTATTAAAAGAGCTTCATCAATTATTCCTATCTCTTAAAGAACAGAGTGATATTCGTGTGATTGTATTGACCGGTAGTGGAGAAAAAGCATTTGTAGCAGGAGCAGATATTGCAGAATTCGCTCAGTTCGACGCTCAGCAAGGGGAAATGTTATCCCGCAAGGGACAAGAAACGGTCTTTGATTTAATTGCGCAATCTTCTAAACCGGTGATTGCCGTCATCAATGGATTTGCTTTAGGCGGTGGGTTAGAATTAGCTTTATCTTGCCAAATTAGAATTGCTTCAACAAATGCGCGAATGGGTTTACCCGAAACTTCTTTAGGGGTTATCCCTGGTTATGGCGGCACCCAGCGACTAGCACAATTAATAGGTAGAGGGCGAGCAACAGAAATGATTTTGAGCTGTAGAATGATTTCTGCAGAAGAGGCCTTAAATGTTGGACTGGTTTCACAAGTCGTTCCCCAAGAAAAATTATTATTTTCTGCGGCAGCACTCGCTGAAAAAATTATGTGCAATTCTTCAAATGCTATGGGACATGCTTTAAAGGCTATAGGTGCTGCTTATCAAGAAGGAGTAGTAGGTTTTGAACAAGAGATTAATGCCTTTGGCGAATGTTTTGGACATCCAGAATTTAAAGAAGGAACCCAGGCTTTTTTAGAAAAACGAAAGGCTAATTTTTAACCCCCTCTTTTACGGTATTTTCTAATAAGTCAAGCGTAGTTTCTATTTCCATTTGCTGTGGTAGTATGGATTTATGAACTTCAATTTCTATTCGAACGCCAATGGGCATGGGGAAGTATTTACACTGGGCTAATTTCCATGAATTATTGATACTTATGGGAACTAATATTGCTTCTGGAATATGGGCGAGTAAGCTGCGTAAACCAGCGCGTTGAAATTTTTTAGGTTGCCCATTGCGAGTTCTTGTCCCCTCTGGGAAAATCACAACAGACCAGTTGTTTTGCTGTACTTTTAAAGCAAATTTTTCTATGGCAGCAAGTGAAGCCACTGGATCTTTCCGGTCGATTAAAACGTTTCCTCCATGGCGTAAATGATATGAAATACTGGGGAGTCCTTTCCCCAATTCTTTTTTAGCAACAAATTTTGGATGATATTTTCTTAAATACCAAATCAGTGGTGGTATGTCATAGGTACTTTGATGATTTGCTGCAAAAATCAAAGTGCCTTTTTGAGGCAATGTCTCTGTATTTTTAAAGATTATTCTTGTTCCCAAAAGGTTCAAACACCTCAAAATAAAAAAGTTTAAGATATCGATTGTTTTTTTTTGGGCATTGAGATTTATCCACCTTAAACAAAAAACTTGAAGAGGGTGAAAAAACAGAAGACAACTACTAAAAAAGCAGTAGTATAAAAATGAAACAGGGTAAGCGAGTAGCTTAAGCATCCTCGTTAGATTGTTGGACTAACAGTGCTCGTTGTAAGCTTGCTTTAAATTAGCTGCAATCATATCTGCAGGACGCCCTTCAATATGATGACGTTCGAGCATATGCACTAATTCTCCGTCTTTAAATAAAGCCATAGAAGGAGAAGAAGGGGGAAAAGGCGCCATCATAGAACGGGCCGCATCTGTTGCTTCTCTATCCACGCCAGCAAAAACGGTTACTAAAGAATTAGGAACTTTTTCATTGTCTAAAGAAAATCTAACTCCAGGTCTTGCATTTGCTGCGGCACAACCACAAACAGAGTTTACTACAACTAAGGTGGTACCCTCTGCATTGATAGCAGCTTCAATCGTCTCTACTTCACTCACTTGTTTAAAACCTATAGCAGTCAATTCATCACGCATAGGTTGTACTAATTCTGCTGGATACATAATTGTTTTTTTGCTTGTACAAAGATAAAGAGTTTTCTCATTTTAACATCGCTATTACCCTTATTTTAAAGTTAAAGTTATCTTTGTGTTTTAAAAAATAAAGAGAAAGAATACGAAGATGATTAAGTGGGTCACCGCAATATTAGGGTACACCTATTTTCGCTTTGGCGGAGCAATTTTGGGTTATTTTATTGGAAGTGTTTTAGAACAGTTTTTTCGTCAAGAAAGCCGCAATCCGTTTGCCAGTGTTACATCTCAACGAATGCAAACCGATCAAGTGCAGCTCAATTTACTCTCTCTAGCAGCCATAGTAATTAAGGCAGATGGGAAGGTGGATGAAAGAGAGTTACGCTTTGTCCGTAATTATTTTATCGCGAATTATGGTGAAGCTTATGCTTCTTCAATCTTCGCAAAATTTAACGCAGAGGTTAAAAAAGAACAGCAAAATTTAAGTGAGATTACCCGCTTATTTACTCAAAGAGTCCCATATGAAACCCGCCTCCAGATTTTACATTTCCTCTTTGCTATTGCGAATGCCGATGGGAATGTCGCTGAAGTTGAGGTGAAAAAAATCCTTCAAATTGCAAATGCACTGCAACTGCGTTCCATGGATTTTAAAAGCATTAAAGCCATGTTTGTAAAGTCTGCAGACAATGCCTATAAAATCCTTGAAATTAGTCCTAGTGCAACAGATGCAGAAGTGAAAAAGGCCTATCGCACCATGGCTAAAAAATATCACCCTGATAAATTGCAAACAGACGATATAGCTTTAAAAAAAGGGGCACAAGAAAAATTTCAGCGGGTCCAAGGGGCTTATGAAACAATCCAAAAAGAAAGAAGCTTGTAATGGATACCGTTCAATTTTATGTCAATTTAGGGTTCCAACATGTAACAGATTTTAACGGTCTAGACCACCTTTATTTTATTGCTGCGTTAAGCTTACCCTGTGGATTAAAAGACTGGAAAAAACTCTTGTGGTGGGTTACCTTGTTCACCCTGGGGCACAGCCTTTCGCTAATTGGGAATTATTATGCAGGCTATGAATTTTCTAGCTACTGGATTGAGCTGTTTATTCCCATTACAATTGCGCTGGGATGCCTTCCTTTATTGATGCAAAAAAGTTTACAGGTGAATAAATTTAGCAGTGGTTTAACCTTCTTTTTTGGATTAATTCACGGTTTAGGCTTTGGTCGTTTTTTTGCAATGATGGTTGATTCTGCTGCTGCGGTAAGTAGTCTTTTTTCTTTTGCACTAGGAGTCGAATTAGCGCAACTTACGATTGTTTTAGCCGTTATTTTACTCAACCTTTTATGGTATAAAAACGAGCGTTATTTGAAGCTTTGGCGATTGAGCGTAGGCATGATAATTTTCCTTTTGGCCCTCGCTATGATAGTTGAGAGAATCTAACTATCTTCCGTTTCTAATCTATTTTTATGAAAAAAATTGCTGCATCTTTCACTTTGCCTAATGGCTCTATTTTAAAAAACCGTATTGCAAAATCGGCCATGAGTGAAAATATAGGCACCCTGAGTAATGCACCGACAAAAACTTTAATCAATGCTTATAAAGTTTGGGCAAAAGGGAATCCAGGTCTTTTAATCACAGGGAATGTAATGATCGATAGCAAGGCGCTAGGAGAACCTAGAAATGTAGTGGTTGAAGACTACACCCATTTTGAGTTATTAAAAGAATGGGCTAAAACGGTTGAAGGCACTAACGTACATTTATGGCCGCAATTAAATCATCCAGGGCGCCAAGCATTTGGGTCTATTAATAGAGAGGTTGTTGCGCCTTCTGCAGTACCCTTAAAAATGGGAGGAGCTTCTAAAATGTTTAAAGTAGCTTCCCCATTGACCGAAGAGGCCATTTGGGATATCATCAAGCGCTTTGGTAATGCTGCAAGAATAATGAAAGAAGCTGGTTTTACTGGCTGTCAAATCCATGGGGCACACGGGTATTTAGTAAGTCAATTTTTATCCCCTATTAGCAACACTCGAACAGATCAATGGGGTGGCTCACTAGAAAACAGGGCACGTTTTGTGTTAGAAGTGTATCGTGAAATACGTCGGCAAGTAGGGCCAGATTATCCTGTAGGGATTAAAATTAATTCAGCCGATTTTCAACGCGGTGGCTTTACCGAAGAAGAATCTATGGAAGTAGTACAAATTCTTTCGCGAGAGGGAATGGACTTGATTGAGATTTCGGGAGGGACTTATGAAAAGCCCGCTATGGTAAAAGGAAACCGCAAGCAAAGTACAATTGAACGAGAAGCTTATTTTTTAGATTATATCAAAAAAGCTCGTCAAATAACAGAAAACCCCTTGATGTTAACGGGTGGATTTCGTTCGGTAAAAGTAATGGAAGAAGCCCTTGCTGGAGGTGCAATGGACATTATCGGTCTGGGAAGACCATTTTGTTTATACCCCAATCTAGCTCAAGATATTTTTGACGCAAAAGAAAGTCGTTTTGAAGCCCCGGTACCTACTATTGGAATCGAGCTCTTAGATAAAATGGGTGGAGTAGAACTTCCCTGGTATGAGTTACAAATACAACGCCTTGGGAAAGACAAACATCCCAACCCGAATCTTCCGGGAATATGGGCCTTTTTGTTTACCATGAGAGGAATGTTTTTAAAATCTTTTTTAAAGAATTAAGCCAAACAAAATTGATATCTTCGTTTAGCGATGAACAAACAAGCACAATACGACCGCGCATATTTAGCCATGGCGAAGACCTGGGGACACCTTTCTTACTGCGAGCGCAAAAAAGTGGGGGCCCTAATTGTTAAGGATCGCATGATTATCTCAGACGGCTATAATGGCACCCCTTCGGGTTTTGAAAATGTTTGTGAAGATGAAGACCATTATACTAAATGGTATGTATTACATGCAGAGGCAAATGCTATCCTCAAAGTAGCATCTTCTACACAATCTTGTCAAGGCGCAACCTTATATATCACCCTTTCTCCTTGTAAAGAATGTTCTAAATTGATTCATCAATCGGGGATTAAACGAGTGGTTTATTCAACTCCATACAAAGACCTTTCTGGAGTAACATTCTTGCAAAAAGCCGGGGTAGTGGTAGAGCACTTTTCACTAGGAAATAATAGTGTATGAAGTCCTACACTGTCTACATGTGGGTAGTTGTACTCCTTTCAATGATCTTAGGTTTTTTAATTGGGAGTAACCAGCAAATAGTCCAAAATGTTTTACGTAAACCTGTGACGGGAAATCAAAAACTGTCCCAGTTTATGCGTTATCTAGATCAATATTATGTAGATCAAATCGACACCGATAGTTTAGCCACAGAGGTTATTCAAGACCTAATTCAAAAATTAGACCCACATTCTTTTTATATCTCTAAAGAAGAATTGTCTAGCATGGCAGAAAATATGCAGGGAAATTTTAAAGGAATAGGAGTGAGTTTTTTTATGGTAAACGACACAGTGAATGTACTACGTGTACTTCCAGGAGGTCCCAGTAAATCGGCTGGAATTTTAGCTGGGGACAGAATTTTAATTGCGAATCAAGACACCCTTTATGGGAAACAATTACAAAGTCAAGATATCGTCAATATTCTTAGGGGAGAAGAAAACACTCCTATAGAGTTATCCCTTTTCCGCCCCAGAGGACAAAAAAATATATTGGTTGAATTAAATCGTGGGGCCATACCCATAACCTCTGTTTCCCATTATCTCACCCAGCCTGAAATAGGGTATATAAAGATCAATCGATTTGCCGAAACGACCAGCCGAGAATTTAGCCAGGCAATCACAGATTTAAAAAATAAGGGAATGATCCAATTGATTTTAGATTTGCGCAACAATCCAGGAGGATATCTTGAAGCAGCAGAACAGATCGCCGATATTTTCCTCGCAGAAGGCAAAGCGATTGTTATGGTACAAAGTAATAAAGGAGAGCAAAAGGTAACTTATGCTACTAAAGGAGGAGCCTTTGAAAAAGGACAAGTTTATGTTTTAATCAATGGGGAATCTGCTTCGGCAAGTGAGGTGGTTGCAGGGGCGTTACAAGACAACGATCGTGCTTGGATTCTAGGTCAGCGCAGTTTCGGGAAAGGCTTAGTACAACAACAAATGCCGCTAGGGGCGAAAGAAGCTGTTCGCTTAACCACAGCGCGTTATTATACCCCTACAGGACGTTCTATACAACGCTCTTATGAAAAAGGGAACGAAGCTTATTATGACGAAATTCAAGAGCGTTTCCATACAGGAGAAATGGCCGATGCCAACAAAATTCCTCATAACGATTCCCTCGCTTTTACTACCCCAAAGGGAAGAGTTGTTTATGGTGGCGGTGGGATAGTTCCAGACATATATATGGCGAATAAAGCTAGTATAGAGCAAGAATGGAGTAATTATCTCTTGAAGTCTAATTTGATCAATCATTTTGTCTTTACCGAATTAGATCAACGGAGAGAAGCCTATAGAGGGGTAGATCGAGAGACGTTTATCAAATCTCCTATAGCAGATCAAGACAGGTGGATAACTGCTTTAAAATCCTACATTAAAACAGAAGGCATTCCACTACAACTTGAAGACGAAACCTTAGCCGCGATTACAATTCAATCTTATCTGGGTTTACAGCTTTTTGACGAGGCTGCACAGTTAAAAATTCTTCACCGTCAAGATGAATTTGTGCTAAAAGCCTTAGAAGAAATTAAAAAAAAACCATTAGACTAGTTAGAAATCTCCCCCTTTTTGTTTGGCATAAATTTTTAGCGATAGCAAAAGAATCCAAATTAAAAGTAAGGCAGAACCGGAGGCCAAAATCCCAATAATAGCGACGAGACTATCCCCTTCGGTAGGCATGTCCCAGTCAATCATTGTGGCATTAAAAATCATCATTCCAAGGGCGAGAACTGCCATAATACGCAAGAAGGTTTTCATAACTCTATTTTTAAAATATTTGCTGTATGTTAGTTGTGAATAGTTTAACTGCGATGGCTAACAAAACCACCCCAAAAACTTTTCGAATAATATTGATGCCAGAACGCCCCAGCAGTCTTTCAATTCTGCTTGAGGATTTAAGTATGATATATACAATGATAATATTAATTACGATGGCAATGATAATATTGATCACATGATATTCTGCCCTCAAAGAAAGTAAAGATGTTAAAGTTCCCGAACCAGCAATCATAGGAAAAGCTAGCGGAACAATAGAGGCCGTGTCGGGCTCATCGTCTTTAAATAAATTCACCCCTAGCACCATTTCAAGGGCTAGGAAAAAGATGATAAAGGACCCCGCAATGGCAAAAGAATTGGTATCTATACCAATGAGTTTTAGAATTTCTTCTCCTACAAAAAGGAAAGCAATCATGATGATCCCAGATACAATAGAGGCTTTTTCTGACTGAATATGCCCTACTTTATCCCTTAGCGTAATCACCAAGGGAATATTTCCAATTATATCAATCACGGCAAACAAAATCATCCCTGCCGTAAAAATTTCTTTTAAGTCAAATTCCATGGGTAAGATTATTATGGTGCAAAAATACATCAATTCTCCATGTTTTGTAAGATTCAAAATGAATTTATCATCATCAAAAAACTATCTTTGACCCATGATGCAGATAGATAAAACATTGGTTTCAGATGATTTACTAGAAAAAGAATTCGTTTGTAATCTTCAACAATGTAAAGGAGCTTGTTGTGTAGAGGGAGAATCTGGAGCTCCGCTGGAAGAAGAGGAGTTAAAAGAATTAGAAAAGAACTTTGAAGCCATTCGACCATATCTCAATCAAAAAGGACTCATAGAAATTGACAAGCAAGGTTTATATGTTAAAGGATGGGATGGAGAATGGGAAACCCCTATCATTGGGGGAAAAGAATGTGTCTATACCGTTTTTGATGATCAAGGCCATGCCGCCTGCGGCATAGAAAAAGCTTATTTAGACGGAAAGATAGATTGGAAAAAACCCGTTTCTTGTCATTTATACCCTGTTCGTGTACAGCAATATTCAGAATTTGCCGCAGTCAATTATCATCACTGGCAAATTTGTAGCCCTGCTTGCAGTTTAGGAGAAAAATTAAAAGTTCCTATCTATAAATTTGTACAAGAAGCCTTGATTAGAAAATTTGGTCAAGACTGGTATAATACCCTTGAAAAAGCCGCCGAAAAAAAAGCCAGTTAGCGTTTCTAGGTTTCACGGGGCTTGAGAGAGAAAATTACGCGTAAAACACTGATTAACATAATGTTAAAAAGTAGTCCTTTTTCACCTTTTGGCGTGAATTAAGCTTGTTTTGTTAAAAACTATAGGTCATTGTGGATAAGTATGACTTTCATTTCTTCTCACAATTTTAAATCTTTGTTATAAACAATAATAGATCCAGAAATTCAAAATGACGAGATTATGGCAGCAGTAGAACCGATACTTCAAGAAAACAAAGACAGATTTGTAATTTTCCCAATCAAGCACCACGATATTTGGGAGTGGTATAAAAAGATGGAAGCAAGTTTCTGGACGGCAGAAGAAATCGATTTACACCAGGATCTCACAGATTGGAATGACAAGCTCAATGCAGATGAGAAATATTTCATCAAGCATATTTTAGCTTTCTTTGCAGCTTCAGATGGGATTGTAAACGAAAACTTAGCAGAGAATTTCGTCAATGAAGTTCAATATTCTGAAGCAAAGTTTTTCTATGGCTTCCAAATTATGATGGAGAATATTCACTCTGAAACTTATTCTTTATTGATCGACACCTATGTCAAAGACGAGGTTGAAAAAGACCAACTATTTCGTGCCATTGAAGTTTTCCCTGCCATTAAGAAAAAAGCAGAGTGGGCATTAAAATGGATTGACTCTGATTCTTTTGCAGAGCGATTAATCGCCTTTGCCGCAGTAGAAGGAATTTTCTTTTCTGGAGCATTTTGTTCAATTTATTGGTTAAAGAAACGCGGATTAATGCCAGGGCTTACCTTCTCTAATGAATTAATCTCTCGTGATGAAGGAGTTCACTGTGATTTTGCAGTACATCTACACAACCATCACCTTGTGAACAAAGTCCCTACGGAGCGTATCCAAGAAATTATTTTAGACGCCCTAAATATCGAGCGCGAGTTTGTAACAGAGTCATTGCCAGTGAGTTTAATTGGAATGAATTCTAAATTGATGACACAATACCTTGAGTTTGTGACAGACCGCTTATTGGTTGAATTAAATTGTCCAAAAGAATTTAATGTGACCAACCCCTTTGATTTTATGGACATGATCTCCCTTCAAGGAAAAACGAACTTCTTCGAGAAGCGTGTATCAGAATATCAAAAAGCGGGTGTTTTAAACACTGAAGACCAAGAAACTAAAATTAGTTTCGACGCAGATTTTTAGAAGATCCTTCTGGACATAAATAAATACCGGTATTATTTTATAGACAATAATACTAATTTAATAATCATTAAAACCAAAAGTGCATGTTTGTAGTCAAAAGAGATGGGCATAAAGAGCCCATAATGTTCGATAAAATTACCGCTAGAATTAAAAAATTATGTTATGATTTAAATCCATTGGTGGATCCAGTTCGTGTAGCGATGCGTGTGATCGAAGGTTTATATGACGGAGTGACTACCTCTGAGCTAGACAATCTTGCCTCTGAAATTGCCGCTACAATGACAACCTCTCATCCAGATTATGCACAATTAGCAGCACGTATTTCTGTATCAAATCTGCACAAAAACACTAAGAAGTCCTTCTCTGAAACAATGACGGACTTGTATCAATATGTTAATCCTAGAACGGGTAAAGATGCACCTTTACTCTCTGACGAGGTTTACAATATTATTCAAAAGAATAAAGAGATCCTTGATTCAAGCATTATATATAACCGTGATTTTGGTTATGACTTCTTTGGTTTTAAAACCCTAGAGCGTTCTTATTTGCTCAAGCTTAATGGTGAAATAGTTGAACGCCCACAGCATATGCTGATGCGTGTTTCTGTTGGAATTCACATGGAAGATATTGATTCTGTCTTAGAGACTTATGAGTTAATGTCTAAGCGTTATTTTACGCATGCAACTCCCACCTTATTTAACTCAGGAACCCCAAAACCACAGATGTCCTCTTGCTTCCTTCTTGCTATGCAAGACGACAGTATTGACGGGATTTATGATACTTTAAAGCAAACGGCAAAAATCTCTCAGTCTGCAGGAGGAATTGGGTTGTCAATTCACAATGTAAGAGCAACAGGCTCTTATATTTCTGGTACCAATGGAACCTCAAACGGAATTGTACCCATGTTACGAGTCTATAATGATACTGCTCGTTACGTAGATCAAGGCGGAGGAAAGCGCAAAGGTTCATTTGCCATTTATGTTGAGCCTTGGCATGCAGACATTTTTGATTTTCTTGATTTAAAAAAGAACCACGGGAAAGAAGAAATGCGTGCACGCGATCTCTTTTATGCTATGTGGGTACCAGATTTATTTATGAAACGTGTTGAGGCCGATGCAGAATGGACCCTAATGTGTCCAAATGAGTGTCCTAATCTTTACAACAATCACAGCGAAGAATTTGATGCATTGTACCTAAAATATGAAAGTGAAGGAAAAGGACGTAAAACCATCCGTGCCCGCGAACTTTGGGAGAAAATATTAGAGTCGCAAATAGAGACAGGTACACCTTATATGTTGTACAAGGATGCATCAAATCGCAAGTCGAATCAAAAGAATCTTGGGACGATTCGTTCTTCTAACTTGTGTACAGAGATCATGGAATACACTTCTCCAGACGAAGTTGCGGTTTGTAATCTCGCCTCAATTGCACTCCCCATGTTTATTAAAGATGGTGCTTTTGATCACGATGAACTTTTCCGTGTGACTAAGCAAGTAACCAAAAACTTGAACCGTGTAATCGATCGTAACTATTATCCGGTTAAAGAAGCAGAAAACTCTAATATGCGTCACCGTCCTGTAGGATTAGGGGTGCAAGGGTTAGCAGATGCATTTATCAAATTGCGTTTACCCTTTACTTCGCAAGAAGCCAAAGATTTGAATCAAGAGATTTTTGAAACCCTCTATTTTGCTGCTGTAACTGCCTCTATGGAAGAAGCAGAAAAAGATGGACCTTACTCAACCTACAAAGGTTCACCAATGTCCAAAGGAGAATTCCAATACAACATGTGGGGTATTAAAGACAATGATTTAAGTGGACGATGGGATTGGGCAGAATTGCGTAAAAAAGTCAAAAAGAATGGCGTGCGCAACTCTTTACTTGTTGCTCCTATGCCAACTGCTTCAACCTCTCAAATCCTTGGAAACAACGAATGTTTTGAGCCTTACACCTCTAATATCTATACCCGTCGTGTATTATCTGGAGAATTTATCGTTGTCAATAAACATCTCTTAGAAGACCTAGTTGAACTAGGGCTCTGGACAGAAGACATGAAGCAAGAATTAATGCGTGCTAATGGATCTGTTCAACATATCGAAGGTATCCCAGCAGATATTAAAGAGTTATACAAAACAGTCTGGGAAATGAGTATGAAGGACATTATTGATATGGCTCGTCATAGAGGATACTTTATTGATCAATCACAGTCCCTCAACTTATTTATGGAAGGGGCCACCATGGCAAAATTAACCTCTATGCACTTCTATGCTTGGAAATCTGGCTTAAAGACAGGAATGTATTATTTGAGAACCAAATCTGCGGTTGATGCCATTAAATTTACCTTGAGTAATAAAGAGAAAGCAGAAGTTCCCGCAACTGCAGCGGCAGTTGCAGCACAAGCGCCGATCAATAGTGATAAAGCGACAAAGGTCGCTCCTGTTCCTGTAGAACCATTAACTCCAGAAGAATTTAAAGTCATGCTACAACAGTCTCGCGAAAGCGAAGACGATGATTGCTTGATGTGTGGGTCTTAAATTGAACTAAAGTTAATAATCAATAAACGATAAGTTAACATTGGAATAGTTTCTTTGTTCTCAACAATTAAAAAGAACTCATGAAACTAAAATCATTAATTATCGTTTGTTGTTTGTTTGTTTTAAACATTTCTTTTGCACAAGAAATTAGCGACACAACTTTTGGAAAAGGATTACTTAACTTTGTAGCTAAGGATAGTACCTTTAGTGTTAAGTTTGCTCCTCGTATTCAAGTCCGTTCGAATTCTTCTTGGGATTATACTGGAGACGAGTATGATAGTCCAGAGTACAACTTCATTGTTCGTCGTGCGCGTTTAAAATTTGATGGTTTTGCTTATAGCCCAAAATTGAAATACAAAATTGAGTTAGGTTTATCTAACCGAGATATCTCTGGTGCAAATCAATTCAATAGAAATACACCGCGTTATATTCTCGATGCGGTCATCATGTGGAATTTTGCTAAAAATTGGGAATTATGGGCAGGTCAAACAAAATTACCAGGAAATGTTGAACGTGTTGTTTCTTCGGGAAATCTTCAATTAATTGATCGTTCCTTGCTCAACAGTCGATTTAATATCGATCGTGATTTAGGACTACAATTACGTCATAAATCTAAGCTAGGTGGTAAGGTAGTTTTACGTGAAAAATTTGCCATCACACAAGGAGAAGGGCGTAATGTAACCGAAGGAAATGAAGGTGGATTACAATATACAGCACGAGTTGAATTATTGCCTTTTGGGACATTTAAATCAAAAGGGGACTATGTACAATCGGATTTAAAACGCGAACAAAGTTCAAAATTAATGCTTGCATTTACCTATAATTTTAATCAGGATGCTGTTCGAGAAAGAGGCTTTGCAGGGGATTATATGATTCGAACTGATGGTTCAATCTATGCGACAGATCAAACCACTATTTTTGTGGATGCGATGTATAAATACAATGGATTTTCATTCATGGGTGAATATGCGAAACGCACCGCCGACAATGAAATTGCTACAGAAATTGATGGTCGTACACCAACTGGAGATGTTGTTTTAACAGGGAATGCGCTTAATTTACAAGCGGGATACCTCTTTGATAATAATGTTGAGATTGCAGGTCGTTTTACCTCGGTTAATTATGAGGCAATTACGAATGCGTCTCCTGTGAAACAATATACCCTTGGTTTTAATAAATTTGTAGTAGGGCACAAGCTAAAGGTTCAAAGTGACCTTACCTTTACTAATGTAGATGGGAATAAAGACAATATTACTTTTCGATTAGGATTTGATTTACATTTCTAAGACAGATTGAATTGAATAGTATACTAGAACAAAAAGAAATTAGATTATTTAACAAATAGATATCATGGAAAATACTTTTTTATTAATGTTAATTGCCATAACAATCCTTGCCGTTGCAGATATTGTTGTGGGGGTTAGTAACGATGCAATTAATTTCTTGAATTCTGCAATAGGGTCAAAAGCCATCTCAATGCGAACAATCATGATTGTAGCTAGTCTTGGGGTTTTTATTGGAGCTGTTTATTCTAGTGGTTTAATGGAGGTTGCTCGAAAAGGGATATTTGTTCCTGCTATGTTTAGTTTTGAGGAAATCATGTACATTTTTATGGCTGTGATGATTACCGATATACTCTTACTAGATTTTTTTAATACCCTGGGATTACCGACTTCTACTACAGTATCCATCGTCTTTAATTTATTAGGGGCAGCTGTGGTAATGTCGTTGATTAAAATAGGTGCTGCAGAAGCGCAAAGTATTGCCGATTTAGAACAATACATCAACATTAAAAAAGCTTCTCAAATTATTCAGGGAATCTTTATGTCGGTATTTATTGCCTTTACTGTGGGAGCTGTGGTCCAATGGATTTCACGTATTATCTTCACCTTTCAGTATGAGAAAAAGATTAAAAACTTTGGTGTTCTTTTTGGGGCCATCGCTTTAACTGCGATTACTTACTTTATCTTTTTGAAAGGATTGAAAGGAACCCCCTATTACAAGGCAATGAAAGGTGCAGTCGATGGAAATGAAAACTACATCTTATTAGCCAGTTTTGTTTTTTGGTTGATCTTTTCTTACCTCTTTGAGTATTTGACAAAAAGAACGGTTCTTCTGGTGGTTATAACGATTGGAACCTTTGGCTTAGCTCTAGCCTTTTCTGGGAATGATTTGGTTAATTTTATTGGCGTACCCATGGCAGCATATCACTCGTATGAGGCCTGGATTGCTTCAGGTATTGATGCCTCCTCTTTTACGATGGGTGTCTTGGATAAAAAGGTGCCCGCAGAGCCTGTTTTGTTATTCATCGCAGGTGGAATCATGGTAGTTACATTATTGTTCTCTAAAAAGGCCAGAACTGTTGCTGAAACAGAATTGAGTCTATCACGTCAAAGTGAGACACATGAAAAATTCAAGCCCAATATGATTTCAAGAGTAGTTGTGAAAGGGGCAACTCGATTAGCCAACCTTTTAAGTGCTGTGTTACCTCAATCTCTTCAAGAGCGTATCAATAAAAGTTTTGATAAGCCCGAAGTTATGTTGACCAAGGATGAAAGCATTGATGCTCCGGCATTTGATTTGATTAGAGCGTCAGTGAATTTAATGGTTGCAGGAATATTAATTGCCATTGCAACATCAATGAAATTACCTCTTTCAACTACCTATGTCACCTTTATGGTCGCTATGGGGACCTCTTTTGCCGATCGTGCTTGGGGTAGAGAAAGTGCTGTTTACCGTGTTGCTGGGGTTTTAAATGTAATTGGTGGATGGTTTGGAACAGCCATTGGTGCCTTTATTGCTGCTGGAATCGTGGTGTTGTTAATTAACTGGAACCCATCGGTAATGACTCCCATTTTCTTATTAGGAACTGTTATTCTTTTGTATAGAAATTTTGTGAACCATAAAAAAGGAGTATCAAAACAAGAAGAGGAAGATAGCTTAAGAGCCTCTGAAAGTAGCTCACTTCAGGGAGTAATTCACGAAAGTGCAGCAAACATTGCCAAACTTGTGAAACGAACTAACTCGATCTACACAAAAACGATAGTTGGTCTCGCTCAAGAAGATGTTGATGCTCTTAAAAAGAATAAAAAGCAAGTCAATAAACTATCAAAAGAGGTTGATGAATTACGCGATAACATTTTCTACTTTATCAAAAATCTCGACGAATCAAGTTTAGGAGCAAGTAATTTTTACATCAACATTTTAGCCCACCTGCAAGACATGACGCAGTCACTTCAATACATCTCGAAGGTGAGTTATAAACACGTGAACAACAATCACAAAAAACTCAAGTTAACCCAAATTAGAGAGTTAAATGATATTGACGCTCGTTTTGAAACGTTCTTTGCAACGATTCAAAAAGCATTTAAGTCGCGCTCATTCGAACAAATCGGAGTAATTCTAGGTCAAAAAACTGAAATTCTTGACCTGGTAAGCGCTAAAATTCAAACACAAGTGAAACGAACTAGAACAGAAGAATCTAGTCCAAAAAACATCACTCTGTATTTTAGCTTACTTCTAGAGACAAAGGATTTATTAAACGCGACGATGCTCTTACTTGAGGAGTATATGAACGCGCCCAATAACTCCATTTAACAACAGGTCGTTTGAATAAATAAACAACATTGATTAACTGCCAATCCTAACCATTAACTCCCCTACATCAAATAAGATCTAGGGGAGTTATTTTTTGGAAAATATTTTTTATCATGTCCCAATAACTGTGATAAATTCTTCCATAATGTGTATTTTTAAAAAAAAGATATGAACTGGGAAAAACTATTGTCTTTAAAGCGTTATGGTGATACCACAAAGCGTATTCGAAAAGAACAAGACGAAATTCGTTTAGGCTTTGAGGTGGATTACGACAGGATTGTTTTCTCTTCTTATTTTCGATCTCTTCAAGATAAAACCCAAGTAATTCCTTTTTCCAAAACAGATTTTGTTCATACCCGACTTACCCACAGTATAGAAGTATCTGTAGTAGCCAGAAGTTTAGGTCGTTTAGCAGGGAAAGAAGTTTTAAAGCGCCACCCCCATTTGCAGGAAGTACATGGATATCACCCTAATGATTTTGGCGCAATTGTAGCAGCTGCAGCTTTAGCCCACGATATAGGGAATCCTCCCTTTGGTCATAGTGGCGAAAAAGCCATTGGTCATTATTTTGAGACGGGAGAAGGGAAACAATATAAATCAGAACTCACTCCAGAACAATATGCTGATCTATGTCAATTTGAAGGGAATGCTAATGGATTTAAGCTTTTAACAGAATCTATCTCTGGGACACCAGGTGGATTACGGATAAGTTATGCGACCCTGGGCGCTTATATGAAATACCCTAAAGCTTCATTACCCCATCGCCCTACTGCCCATGTGGCCGATAAAAAGTTTGGTTATTTTCAGTCAGAAAAAAACTTCTTTGAAGCCATTGCGAATGACATGGGATTAAAAGATAATAAAAGAACCCATCGTCACCCACTGGCTTATTTAGTAGAAGCAGCCGATGATATTTGTTATACCATTATTGATTTTGAAGACGGGATTAATCTTGGTTGGATTTCAGAAGAATATGCATTAGAATACTTGATCAAATTAGTGAAAGACCGCATGGATACAGAAAAGTATGCCGGTTTACAATTCACCTCCCAGCGGATGAGTTACTTGCGCTCTTTGGCCATTAATAGTTTAATTATGGACGCTGTTGAGATGTTTTTAGCCCATGATGAAGAGATTTTAGCAGGAAATTTTACCCATGCTCTATTAGATAAAAGCAAGTATAAAGCACAAATTGATGATATCATTGCAATTAGTGTAGATAAGGTTTATCGTTCAGAAGAAGTTTTACAAAAAGAAATTGTGGGCTACAAAGTTATCTCCACCCTCTTATCAGCATTTTGTAATGCTGCGGTGAATCAATTTAAAGGGACGGCAAATACTTATGATCAATTGATTTTACGTTTAGTTCCTCAAGGGACTCCTTTAGTCGAGGAGACCCTTTATGAAACAATATTAAATGCTAGTTCCTTTGTGGCAAGCTTGTCTGACGGCAAGGCGATGGAGTTAGCAGAAAAAATGAAATAAGATGCTTTTACGTTGGATATTTTTCCTGTCCTTTTTTGGGTTATTACAATGGTATGCATTTCAGGCATTCAAAACCATTGGGTTAAGTAAACCTTTAATTATTGCCTACGTCGTAATTGTGGGTGTCATTTTTAGCAATTTAATGTACTTCAGTATTGGGTATGATCGATCTACCGGCTGGACCCAGGGAATCAGTTTTTCTTTAGGCTTATTTTTAGCCTTGATGGTTTTTCAATTGATATTAGTGTTATTCTTAGCTTTTGAAGACTTGCTTCGTTTGCCACAAGCTTTGTATCGTTTTTTTATTGAAAGAGGAGAAGGGAATTATTTGCCTAGTCGTCGAAAGTTTATTTCTCAAATCGCTCTTGGCCTTGCCGCAATTCCTTTTGCGTCTTTATTATTAGGGATGTTTAAAGGTAAATATAATTACAAAGTATTACATTATGCCTTGACCTTTGACGATCTACCCCAGGCCTTTGATGGCTTTACCATAACTCAAATATCAGACATACACTCAGGTAGTTTTGACAATGCAGCAAAGGTGAATTATGGGGTTGATTTGATCAACGAGCAACAATCTGATGTGATCCTATTTACAGGAGATATTGTCAATAACAAAGCCGATGAGTTATTACCGTGGAAAGAAGTATTTGGCCGATTATCGGCTAAAGAAGGGGTCTATTCTGTTTTAGGAAACCACGATTATGGGGATTATGTCAATTGGGAAACAAATGCAGATAAAGAGGCGAATTTACAGCAGCTTTTTGATCTTCAAGCCGAAATGGGCTTCATTCTTTTGCGCAACCAAACCCACTTTCTTGAAAAAGATGGTGAGCGACTCGCCATAGTAGGGGTTGAAAACTGGGGAAAAGGCGGTTTTAAAAAGAAAGGAGACCTCGATAAAGCAATTGCTTCTGTTGAAGCGAATGATTTTAAAATTTTACTTTCACACGATCCATCTCATTGGGAGGCAAAAGTACTCCATCACCCCTATAATTTTCATTTAACCTTAAGTGGACACACTCATGGGATGCAATTTGGAATCGAAATTCCTGGCTGGTTTAAGTGGAGTCCAGTCAAGTGGCGTTATAAACAGTGGGCAGGCTTATATCAAGAAAATAAGCAGTGGATTAATGTGAATCGAGGTTTTGGATTTTTAGGTTATCCAGGTCGTGTGGGGATATGGCCAGAGATTACTAAAATCACCTTAAAACGCTCAACAGAAGAAGTTTAAAGAAAATACCCTAACTTCGCAATGAAACAACAAATATAAAACGCATTTATCATGTCAAAATTTGGTGAATTAGTAGACGGAAACGCTCCACTACTTTTGGTGTTTTTTGAAGAGCTTGAGGAACTTAAAGAAGAATTTAACCACACTTTACGTGATGTGGCTGCGGCCATTGGGGATCAAGGGAAAGTCATTAAAATCAATATCGCTAAAAACCCGAAACTGGTCAATGCACTCAGGGTCAAAGCAATCCCCACCCTAATGATTTATAAGTTAGGAGAAATGGTTTGGCGTCAAAGTGGTGAACAAGATGCCAATACCTTAATTGCTTTAATGAACGAATACGTTCATTAATTTTCTTTTATCATCTCGTCAAAGATTACTAAATCTTTGATGCTGTTGTAAATCTTATTCTCAAGACTATCACGTTGACCATCGTTGTCATAAAGATTTACATAGAGTAAGATCCTTCTATATCCGTTAATTTCCTCCATGATTCTATCGCGCAATTCTAATTGGCGTTCTGGCTTAAAGCCCTGAATAATCTCTAACCTATTTTCATAAACAGCTCCAATCTTAGTTGCTAGTGCACGTGCTTCTTCTGTTTTCCCAGTGAGGTAGAGTCCTTCAACAAACTCTTCCAAAGCAGTGTAGTAGTCATATTCTCCATAAAGGAAGGCAAAAACACTGCTGTAGCTTCTAAATGTTTGGAGGTATTCCCCTAATTTTTCACTGTCTTTATTATCTAGAACGGCTTCTACTAATGCGCGATATCTCTCGACTTCGGTTAGGATTTCTTCTGCTAATTCATAGCGCAAATCAAGCGATAAACTATTGAAATAGTCAAGTTGACTCTGGTGTTTTTTAGTAACGGCCTCAAAAACTTCCCGAGCCTTTTCTTTTTCCCCAATACGATAATAGCTGTCTACAAAAGGGGTGAGTAAACTGTAATAACCAAAGTATTCAACGGGCATTTTTTCTAAGGCTAAATCCATGATTTCTCTGGCCTTATCGTTTTTGCCTTCATCGATCAATACTTCTGCCAGACGCACCATATTAGAGCGGTATGAAATACTGTTTTTTCGGGTTTCTGTATCGTGATAGATATCTGGGCTATTTGAATTTCCCCACTCCCATTGTTTAACGATATCATACATTAAATCTGCATCAACTCTTCCCATTAAATAAGGATTTATTGGATTTAAAGGGGTTTTAATAGGAACTAATTTATAGACTAAGCCTTCTAGTTGGAGGTATTCTTTCATCCATAAATACTCGCTTTCTGAATAGCTTCCACCTGTAAAGTAAATGGGTCTTTTCCAGTCATTATTAGCTAATATATCTAACATAATCAATTGGTTTTTGTACAAGCCACTTTTAGGAAGATCAATGTCGATATGAGAAACAATTTGATCACGATCTTCTTCATTCACTAGACCGCTTTTGATCACATTTTCTATATTGATCGGAACACGAATTTTATTGGTGGGATAAAAAATCATTTCTTGTGTCCCCTTGGGATACAAGCTAGGGTCTCCACCAGATTGTAGAATAAGACTTTTATATTTTGTTCTAGGATCGTCACTTTCTACCCAATTCATAAAATCCTTAATATCCCATCGCAAGGAGTCAGCTAAGCTTTCATATTTGATGTAATCACGAATACCATAAGCATATTTATCGTGGGTTAATTGAGAGGGTATAGGCTTGCTTTCATAGGTTTTCCGTTTCATTTGATCGATGTACCAATCTGTCGCTAGCAAGCTGGTGTTAATTGGGCGAACATCTGTGCGATAGCCCTCTATATCCTGTGCATACCAAAGGGCAAAAGTATCATTGTCTCCAATGGTAAAAATCATGGCCCCCTTGTCTTTTTGGATTGAGGTTAAATAAGATTTCGCCACAGATTGTGCGGTATAGCGTCCAGAACGATCGTGGTCATCCCAGTTCTGATATGCCATTAAAAATGGAACTGATATAAGGCAGATTCCCACTGCAATTGGTTTCGCCCATGCATTATTCCAAACCCTTCTTAATTCGTTAGACAAATAAAACGCACCCATGCCAATCCAAATGGCAAAAACATAAAAAGACCCTACAAGCGCATAGTCTCTTTCTCTGGGTTCAAAAGGGCGTTCGTTGAGGTAAACTTTTAAGGCTAGTCCGGTAAATAAGAAAAACAATAAAAGTACCCAAAAACGCTTTTTGTCTTGTTGATACAAAAATAACACTCCCATTAAGCCCAGGATAAAGGGTAAAAAGAAGTATGTGTTTCTAGCTTTATTGTTTTTTGCGTCTTCGCTAATAGAAGATTGATTTCCTAAACGAATTTCATCTATAAACGGGATACCACTTAACCAGTTTCCATGTAGAATATCATATCTCCCTTGAATATCATCTTGCCTTCCGGCAAAGTTCCACATGAAATAGCGCACATACATATAATCCACTTGGTAGGTGAAAAAGTAGTAAAGGTTAGCCAAAAAGGTGGGCTTTTCAATATCGAGATAACGCGCCATCGATTTATAAAATTGATGGTAATCCTCGCCGGTTAAAATACCTTCTGCTGCATCTTGTCTAAATTGCGCAACCCGTTGGTATAAATCCTCACTCCCTCTATATTCTGGGCGTATAGAAAATTCTAAAGGGCCAGTGAAATTGATATAATTCTCTGCATGTTCGGCACTCCACAAACGCGGAAGTAAACCTTTGTGATTGCTATTTGCATTAATACGCGCATTTTCCCAATGATTTACAATGACATAACGGCCTGTTTTTTCATCCCGCTCATATTTTGGTTTATCATCGATATAGGGTTCAAATTCGTCTTGACCAGCATACATATCAGAAAACATGGGGCCATAAAATAATTTTGTTTCGGGGTATTGCTCTAGATTGTAGTAGGCCAATAATTGGCGTGCATCTGAAGGGGAGTTTTCGTTGATTACCGTGTTAGCGTTTGCTCGAATAGGAAGCATAATCCAAGAGGAAAAGCCTAACAATACAAATAAAACACATAGGATGCCTGTGTTAAGGTTGACATATTTTTTTGTCCTTGTAAAGCGCAAGCTGAAGTAAAAGAAAACAATGAATAAGATTCCTGTAATAATGGTTCCACTATTAAAAGGAAGATTGATTTCATTGACAAAAAACACCTCCATCTTCCCAAATAGTGCTAAGGTAGAAGGGAGGAGCATTTTAAAGATAAAGAGCAGTATAGCGACAGAAACAATATTGGCAGTAATAAAGTTTTTAAAAGTGATTTTTTTGGTGTTTTTAAAAAAGTAGAGCATCCCAATAGCAGGAATGGTTAACAGCCCCATAAAGTGTACCCCAAAAGACAACCCAATCACGAAAGCGATCAAGAGTAGCCATCGATCTCCCCTAGGGGTATTCATTTCTCTTTCCCAGCGCAAGGCCATCCAGAATAATGCCGAAAGAATACAAGTTGCCATGGCATAAACCTCTGCTTCAACTGCGTTAAACCAAAAACTATCTGAAAAACAAAATGCTAGTGCTCCAACAGCAGCACTGCCAAGGAAACCTATGGCTTCTTTTTCTTCAGTAATTTCTTTAAAAGAGGGGAGTTTACGTAATAAAAGTGATAGTGATAAATAGAGAAAAAGGATGGTAAAGGCACTCGAGAAAACCGACATCAAATTCACCATCAAGGCAATTTTTTCTGGTCCACTTGCAAAAAGAGCGAAAAAAGCTCCCATCATTTGAAAAAATGGCGCTCCTGGTGGGTGCCCAACTTGTAATTTAGCTGAAGTAGCAATGTATTCTCCTGCATCCCAAAAACTGGCAGTGGGTTCAACCGTTAATCCAAAAGTGAGTAAGGCAATTATAAATACTTCTGTAGCGACAATGCGGTTCCAAAAGGTAAGTTGTTTAGCTGTCATAGGTGGCCCTTAATGCTTACGAAAATACGGATTCTAAATTTATTTTTTTAGTATTTAACAATTCCATTATAGACCAATTATAATCCTTCAAATAACCCTAAATCTTTGTTTTTTTGGACTTCGTTCCATAAAAAATATTGCCCTTGCATGTTGATATATATATTGTGGGAAAGTGTTTGTGAAAAAGAAAGGGCGCAACCCAAATTAAAAAACCCATCTGATGAACTACCAAAGGCATAAGGAATCATAGCGCCTGTTAAAACAATTGTTTTATCTAGTTTTAATCTAGCTAAACGTTTTGCAGTATTGACCATAGTGTCTGTTCCATGGGTGATAACAATGGATTTAGCACTGGTGTTTTTACAGGCCTTTTCAATGCGCAGCAAATCATCTTCGGTAAATGCTAAGCTGTCTTTTAACAATAAAGGGGTGACATGAACTGCTAATTTGCACCTACTGCGCTCTAACATTTTAGGGATATGGGTGTGGTCAAAATACAACTCTCCCTTGATGTGGTCGTAGGTCTTATCAAAAGTCCCACCGGTGACAATAAGTTGAATCATTTTTTTAATAAAAATAATGGGAAAATTTAAATGATAAACTTTTTTGGAGTGTAATATTGTTTTGATTTTTATCTTTTATATTCATCGAATATATATTTAAGCGCTGTTAGTCTCACCCAATAAATAAGATAATTTTGCCAAAAAATAGAAGTAAGTTAGACAATCCTGTATTTCACTCTTTAAATGAGGTTCACCACGACAAAGTTATTCAATATGAAGGAGTGAAATTTTATCATCCTCATTATTGTGCTTTTGGAGGAGTAATTGATTCTCATATAATGGCAGAAGGTCTTTCTGCCTATGCTCATTTAAGTTCAGATTTTTTTATTGTTGGAGAAACGCCCATTTTTGATACTTCTTTGACTTTAGTAAAAGAATTAGTTTGCTCACAAATGGTTCTAGAGAATCCAATAGATTTAACACTTACCGAAGAAATCACCCCCCTTGAAAGCAAGGAACAAAGGCTAGCTTTATTTGAGTTAGTAAATCTCGTGCAAACCGGTTATTTCAAAAAAAAGACCGCAGATTTAGGCCGCTATTATGGAATATATCAAGACAAACAATTAGTTGCGGTTTGCGGGGAGCGCATGAAAATGAACGAGTTTACAGAAATTAGTGCCATTGTAACTCATCCTGGATATACTGGTAGGGGCTATGCAAAACAAGTGATTAAGTACTGTACACAGAATATTTTCCAAGAAGGTAAAACTCCTTATTTACATGTAGTTAGATCAAATAAACCCGCAATTAACTTATATAAAAAATTAGGCTTTTTTACGCGAAGGGAAATTGGTTTCTGGCTGCTTGCACAGCACTAATGTAAAAGGGATTCAAATTGGTTTGGAAAGTCCTACATTTATCTTAAATTTGCACCGCAATTGGCCCATGGTGTAACTGGCAACACGTCTGATTTTGGTTCAGAAGAGTCTAGGTTCGAGCCCTAGTGGGCCAACAAAACCTTCAAGAAATTGAGGGTTTTCTTTTCCCAATAATTTCAACTTGCAAAAATTACGTACCTTGAATTACTGAATTAAACGTGATTAGCATGAAAAAAGCCCGATTTTTACTATTGCTCCTTCTTTTGATTGGAGCGATATATCTTTCCCAGAAAGAAACTTTACCTGCCTACACCCCAGTGAGAGATTACATTGATTTGGAAGCTGAACTGTTGGAACAATTTATCTTAGCCCAAGACAGCTCTGTGATAGAATTACCTCAAGGACATTTCTTATTCTCCCAGTCCCTTAGTTTAGACAATAAATCCCATCTCACCATTAGAGGACAGGGAATGGATAAAACAGTGCTTTCTTTTAAAGGTCAAACTTCTGGAGCAGAAGGGATCAAGATTACTAACAGTAAAAACATTACCCTTGAAGACTTTGCCATAGAAGATGCCGTAGGAGATAATTTAAAGATTAGCGAATCAGATTCTGTCGTAATGCGAAGTATTCGATCTGCATGGACAGGAGAGGTTTCTGTTCAAAACGGCTCATATGCTCTTTATCCAGTACTTTCTACAAATGTCATTATAGAAGAATGTGAAGCCATTGGATCTTCAGATGCTGGGATTTATGTGGGGCAATCAAATAATGTAATCATTCGAAACAATAAGGCCTTCTATAATGTTGCCGGAATCGAAAGTGAAAATAGTACCAATGTTGAAATCTATGGAAACGAAGCCTATGAAAACACCAGTGGATTACTCATTTTCAATCTTCCTGAACTCACTTTATACGGGGGGAATGTCAATGCCTATAACAATAATATCCACGACAATAACCTCACTAATTTTGCTGTTAAAGGTTCTATCGTTAGTGCTGTACCTAAAGGAGCTGGAGTGGTAATCATGGCGACAAAAGATGTTCAGTTTCATAATAATATTATTGCAAATCATAAAACAACCAATTTAAGTGTCGTTTCTTATGAAATTTTTGCTGCAGAAGAAGACGAGCAACGCGATGTAGGAGTTAACGAAGCAGCACAGACAAGAGGCTTAAGAGCGATAGAAGGAGACTACAAAGAGGATAAATCCTATAATCCTTATCCAGGAAGAATTGATATAAGAGATAACAGTTTTTCTAATGAACATTTCTTCCCCACTTTTTCTAACGACTTTGGGCTATTATGGCTGTTAAAAAATAGCGGGAATATACCTGATATCGCCTATGATGGTATCTTAGCACCGGGTGGATCACTTCAAGATCAAGAGCATAAACTATGTATTCAAAATAACGGTGAAGCTTCTTTTGTTTTCTTTGATGCAGCAAATGACTTTGAGGGTTTTACCCTCGACCAAAGCCCTTTTGATTGCTTGATCAATTAAATTAAGAAAGATGAAGATTGGTGTTATAGGAATTGTATTGGCTTGTTTTTTATTGTGTTGTTCTTGTAGCTCAACAGAAGAAAAGCGCGTTGCGCCAAAGGCTAGAAAGGTCACAACAACGTTAATTAAAAAAACCATTACCACAGACGATCCAAAAAAGCTTTCAGACTATTCCTTTTTTTCGGGAGAACTAAAAAATTTGATCCCAGCAGAACAGGTTTATCCTTATGCAATCAACACCCCCTTGTTTTCTAATTATGCTGAAAAAGCTCGCTTTATTTATTTACCACAAGGAAAGAAAATGACCTTCGCTCAACTAGGTGCTTTTACTTTTGATAACGGAGCCATTTTAATCAAGAACTTTTTTTATCATGAAAGTGAAGGGGACAAAGATTCCCCAAGAAGGATTATAGAAACACGATTATTAATCAAAGAACAAGAGGGATGGAAACCACTCAATTATGTTTGGAATAAAGCGCAAACTGAAGCTGAATTAAATTATGTAGGTAAAAACATTGCTGTAGACTGGAACAAAGATGGCAAAGCAAAACAGGTCAACTATGTAGTACCCAATTTAAATCAATGTAAAAATTGTCATAACAGCAACAATAAAATAACACCCATTGGTGTAACGGCAGCACAACTTAATCGACGATATAGTTCCTTACAGGAAAAAGTCAATCAGTTGGATTTTTACAAGGAAGCGGGAATATTATCGCACTTTAGTAAAGCCGCAGAATACGAAAGCATGCCCGTTTGGAATGATAGTTCAGACACCAGTGTTGAAAATCGTGCAAGAGCCTATTTAGATGCCAATTGTGCCCATTGTCATTCTGCCAAAGGAAGTGCAAAAAATTCTGGGCTATATTTAAATTATCACCAAAAAGATCAACGTAAGCGGGGTATCTTAAAACCCCCTATTGCTGCCGGAAAAGGATCTGGAGATTTTAAATATGATATAGTTCCAGGTCATCCAGAAGAATCTATTTTTATTTACCGTATGAGCAGCAATGACCCTGCCATTCGTATGCCCGAGATAGGGCGATCTGTTGTACACGAAGAGGGCCTTGCTTTACTTAGTCTGTACATCAAAGAATTACAAAATGAAGATTAATTTAGGATAGAGGATGTGTGAGGTAAATTGAGTTATAACTTCTTTTCCTGTAGTGAGGTTTGATAGGGTACTAGAAACATAAAGAAGTGTAAGTACTATAACTCTATATTCTCGACAATAATTTGCCCTAAATTCCAAGATGGAATATAAAAGGTATAATATGTCTTTTCTAGAATTTCTTGAAAAATACGTTCTTGCAAAACGGTTGAATTTCCTGTGATGATGGTTAAGGAAAAAGAACCCTGTTGATTTTCTCGCTGGGCAAGGGTTTCTCGAACAAAGGCTAGTGCTGGTTTATGTCTAAGACCGTGTAGATCAATTTCATCGGGTTGTGGAGTTCGTTTGGCCATAACAATTTTATGCAAAAATAAAAACCCCTGGCAGTCTTGGGTACTTACCAAGGATTTTTGTTAACCAAAATTATCAACTAGTACATGAAAACTATATTGTAAAAATATCCGTAAAAGCTTCTTTTGGCTGTTAAAGCCTTGATAATGTTTTCCCAAGGATACGTTAAAGTTTAAAAAAGTGCCCAGAATAGATACCCATTTAAAAGGCAGTAAAACGCTGCTGGGAAGCTTTGAATAAAGTTATCCTTTATTTTTATTCTAACACCCACCCCAAAAAGCATTAACAAGGTTAGGCCAAAGCAACTAAATATTTGTAGAGGGATCCAATAAAATCCATATAGAATTCCGCTTCCACCTAGTAATTGAAGTATGCCAGTGAGGGTTCTAAATTGTGGCACTCCATAACGTTCAAATTCTGCAATAAAGCGGGGACTTAGCAAACAACCAATTCCGAAAAAGAAAAAGGATATTGCTGAAAAAATCAGAAGAATGTTAAGCATCATTAACGGCTAAGGTAGTCAATACCTCAAGGGAAACATAATCTAGGGTGTTTAAATGACATGCTTCTAGAACAACAGGGGGTGCTACTCCAGCTTTGTATGCTTCTAGCCAACGGGAAACACAAAGGCACCAAGTGTCACCATCTACTAAGCCTGGGAAATTGTATTGGGGATATGCACGGGTCAAATCATTGCCTTTGCTTTTTGAGAATTGTAAAAATTCGTCAGTCACCACCGCACAAACGGTATGTGTTCCTATATCAAAGTGCCCTGTATCGCAGCAGCCATTACGGTATGCACCTGTCATGGGATTTTTCCCACATACCAAAAGGGGTTTCCCAAAAACATTCAATGAAGTGGCTTTCATTTGGAAAGAGAATAATTAAGTCCTATAAAAAAACGAATTCCTTGGTTAGAAGCATAGATATAAGTCGGATCAAAACTCAAGGCATAAGGGTTGTCATCAGTCGCTTGAATTGTTCCGTTTGGTTCAAATTGGACATTGCGATCAAAAGGATCATTACTACGCGCAATTAGAAAAGGATTATTCTTCGCCGGCGTCCAGTTTAAAAGATTTTTCACCCCAACAAACAAGTTCCAATCATTGTCTTTTTGATAACTGAACTTTAGATTTTGGATACTCCACACGGGAGAGAATTCAGCTCTAGGATCAAGCTCTCCTAATAAAGGTAATCGCATGGGGCCATAGAGATTACCAGTATAGTCAAGACGAAATTTTTCGTTCCAAAGGGGAGCGGTAATTGCCCAGGTCATAGACCATTTTTCTGTAAATACTGGGCGGATTTTAAGGTTGTTTTCTTTGGTAAATACATCTAAAATACTTGCACCTATTTGCGCACGAAATCGCCCATAGGTGGCCTCAAAGTTTAAACTTCCTCCTTGAGATACAGCATGACCATCGAGGTTGTTGTATCTAATTTCATTTGGGTTACTATCAAAATCAGGTAAGATTTGATTGGAAAAGTAAGTATGCCATAATGCTGCTTCTAAACCTAAAATCCATCCCCTTGAAGTATAGGATTTTTTATAGAAATTGAGATTGATATTATAAGATTGTTCTGGCGATAAATCTTCTTCAATTATTAAATCTCTCGCACCGGTAAGTGCAGCGTGGTCTTCGGTAAAAATATTGACAACCCTAAATCCCGTTCCAGCATTGAGACGAAGCAGTGTCTGCTCGTCAAAATTGATTTTATAACCCATTCTTGGAGTGCCAATAAAACCGTGTTCTGGATGATGGTCCACTCGCATTCCTATCAATAGTTTATGGTGCTCTTTAAGGGCGATTTCGTCTTCTAAAAAAACTCCAGGTAACCAATAACGATTAGGATTATTTCTTGTAAGAATTTCGGTTGCGGGAGTATTATCATCATACCAGCTGTAGCGGGTACTTAGTCCACCTAACCATTGGTGTTTACCGCTTTCTTTTTGCCATATTCCTTGAACAAAACCAATGCGCTCTTTGGCTTGAAAAGACATATCGCCATAAAAAGAATCTTGATCGTGATCGGTATAAGAGTATTGTATTTCCCACTGGTCTGAAAGGTTTTGACTCCCAATAATTTCAAAGCGTTTGGTATAAATACTTTCTCCATAGATTTGATCTCCCCCTCGATATTCACTTGTCCAGTCTAATTCTCCTCCCCAGCGATCCTCATATAAATAGCGGATAGCAAATGAACCCCTTTTAGAAGGACTACTTGTCCAGCTAAACTTTTGAAAGAGAGAGAAACGTTTTTGCTGGGTCACATCAGTAAAGTTATCATTGTTATTGTCTATGGGATTGTCATAAAAATATCCATTGATACCAGTTAGAAAATCGATTTTTTCGGTCATTTTCCCAGTAAATCCAATATCTGTATTAAATTCTTGCCATGAGGTTCCATATATATAGCTAAAAAATTGTGGACTGTATTCTGGTAATTTAGTGATGATATTAATTAATCCACCCACAGCTTGACTCCCATATAGTGTTCCAGCCGGCCCCTTAATGATTTCAACCTTTTCTATCATTCCGGTTGGGATACCATTTAAGCCATAAACACTGGCAAGACTACTAACTATGGGCATTCCGTCTATCAAAACAAAAGTATAAGGCCCTTCTAAGCCATTGATATGGATGTCTCCTGTATTACAAACCGAGCAATTAATTTGTGGTCTAATTCCGTTAATGTATTGTATTCCTTCAAATAAATTTGGAGAGGGATTGTGTTGTAAAAATTCTGGAGAATAAACCTCCACTGGAATTGTACTTTCTAAGCGATTGACTGGTTTAAGATTACCAGAAATAATGACTTCGTCTAATGAGGTATCACTTTCTAATATTATTTCTCCAAGATATTGGGAATTACTAGTTTCTTTTAAAACTAAATTTTTAGGGATAAATCCTGTATAAGAAAAGACAATTTCAAGATCTTTTCCAGTGTTAATTTGAAGTATAAACCTCCCTTTAGCATCACTTATAGTACCTTGTTTTTTGCTGGGAATAAAAACACTTACACCTTCTAAAGGAAGCGTTCCATCAGTTATGCTTCCTACAATTTGACCATGACAGAAAAGAGAGGTAAGCAATACAGTAAAAAGGAAATAGATTTTCCTTTGGCGCATAACAGTATTTTTTTTGCAAAACTAGGACGACTCTATTCCTTATCCAAATTATTTAGAACAAATCTAAATAATGCTTCAATCAAAACCTTTTACCCCTTGTACCGTGGTATATTTTAGGGTAAAACGTTTATCGGGATGGATAATTTTATAGGCGGTTTGCACTGCCAAAGTAGCCTCGTGGAAACCACAAAGAATCAATTTTAATTTCCCAGGATAGGTATTTACATCTCCAATCGCAAAAATCCCCGGAATATTGGTTTGATAATCTAGGGTATTATCTACTTTAATGGCATTTTTTTCTATCTCTAGACCCCAGTTGGCAATGGGTCCTAACTTGGGTGAAAGCCCAAAGAGGGGTAACCAAGTGTCTACCTCTACTGTTTTATTGGGCTGATCATTTTGCTTGATTTCGATTGATTGTAAGCTTTGTTCACCGTTTAGTCCAACGACTTCTGCATGGGTATAGAAATCAATTTTCCCTTCTTTTTGGAGTTGATAAGCCCTTTCAACCGAGTCTTTATGGGCTCTAAAAGTATCACTTCTATGCACTAGACCCACAGAGGTGTTGTTGTGTTCGGAAAAGTAAATTGCCCAGTCTAAGGCAGAGTCACCACCACCTGAAATAAAGATCGTTTTTCCTAAAAGGTGTTCGGGTTCTCGAACCATATATTCGACTCCCTTTTTTTCAAATGTGGGAAGGTTCTCTATTTTAGGTTTACGGGGTTCAAAACTACCCAACCCTCCTGCAATCATGACCACAGGGGCATGGTGTTTTGTGCCTTCGCTGGTGGTGACAATAAAGGTGCCGTCTGCTTGTTTTTCAATGGTGTTGGCGCGCTCACCCAGGGTAAATCCAGGTTTAAAAGGAGCGGCTTGTTCCATTAAATTATCAATTAATTCCCCAGCTAAAACAGTAGGATAGCCAGGTATGTCATAGATGGGTTTTTTTGGATAAATTTCGGTAAGTTGTCCACCGGCTTGCGGGATGGCATCAATCAAATGACATTTCAGTTTCATTAGACCGGCTTCAAAAACCGCAAATAGACCTACAGGGCCTGCGCCAATAATAATGATATCCGTTTTAATCATGTTTCTTTTTCAAAGTCCAAAGTTCGTAACTCTGAATCATTTCCCCTAAATTTTTCCTAAAAAAAGCCACCTTTTAGGTGGCTATAAGATAAAGAAGAACAACGTTGACCATTTTTAATTTAACATTCTTAGGGTTTTATAGATTATTTCAAATTGGTCAACGTTGTTCGATCTATTTAAGCCATTTCACTTTTAACTCTGTATTTGCATCTGTATCTCAATGGATACCAAATCATTTTATTTAAAAGCTTGTTTTAAATCGGCTTTTAGATCTTCAATATCTTCTAAACCAACAGAAAGCCGCACTAAATCTTGGGTTACCCCGGTTTCTTTTTGCGACGCTTCGTTTAATTGCTGGTGTGTTGTACTTGCAGGGTGAATAATCAATGACTTTGAGTCTCCAATATTGGCTAGTAGTGAGAAAATCTTAGTATCATTTGCCACTTTTTTTGCAGCATCAAATCCACCTTTTAGTCCAAAAGTGACGATTCCACTTTGACCCTTTGGCAAGTAATCTTTCGCTAAATCATTGAATTTGCTTGAGCTTAGACCTGGATAGTTTACCCAAGCCACTTCTTCTTGTTCTTCAAGCCATGTAGCAATTTCTAACGCTGCTTTTGAATGCTGTTGCATCCGCACGCTTAGGGTTTCGAGTCCTTGAATGATTTGGAAACTATTAAACGGACTTAAGGCTGCGCCAAAGTCTCTTAGTCCTTCAATACGTACTTTAGCAATAAAAGCGGCAGGACCTAACGCTTCATGGTAAACAAGACCATGGTACCCGGCAGAAGGTTCTGTAAATTCTGGGAACAAACCATTTCCATAGTCAAAAGTTCCAGCATCAACAATCACTCCTCCCATGGCTGTACCATTTCCATTGATAAATTTAGTTAGGGAATGGATAACAATATTTGCTCCATGCTCAATGGGGTTTAACAAGGCAGGTGAAGCAACCGTATTATCTACAATAAAGGGTACTTTAGCTTTTTTGGCAAAGCCAGAAATAGCTTTCAAATCGAGTACATCTAATTTTGGATTCCCTAGAGATTCTGCAAAGAATACTCTTGTGTTGTCTTGTACAGCAGCTTCAAAGTTAGTTGGATTGTCTGGATCCACAAAGGTTGTTGTGATTCCTAATCGAGGTAGCGTTACACTTAAAAGATTGTAGGTACCTCCATACAAACTATTCGAAGCAACAATATGATCTCCTGCTTTTAATAAAACCATCAATGCAGTTGCAATAGCCGATGTTCCAGAAGCTGTAGATACTGCAGCAATTCCACCTTCAAGGGCAGCTAATCGCTGTTCGAGTACATCGTTTGTTGGGTTATTTAAACGTGTATAGATATAACCTGGCTCTGCTAACGAAAATAAGTTTGCTGCATGTTCTGCGCTATCAAATACATAAGCCGTAGATTGATAAATTGGCACTGCACGTGTTCCTTGTGTTTTGTCTACTTCATGACCCGCATGAAGGGTCTTGGTATTGAAATTTAATTCTCCCATTTTTTCTTTTTTGATGGCGCAAATGTAGGGGAGACTTTTTAAAAAAACAAATAAACCTATAAACTTTATAGGGATTAAAGGAATTAATTATTTTTCACCTATATTTGAACCTAATCAACATACCATTCAGTGATTTCAAAGAAATGTAAGTATGCTATTAAGGCCCTATTGTATTTAGCAGATAATCAATCTGAAGAGCGATCTATTTTCTCAACTGAAATTGCCGAAAAGGAAAACATACCTCAAAAATTTCTTGAAACGATCTTAAGGGAATTACGCAATTTTCAATTGCTTCAAAGTAAAAGAGGAAAGACAGGAGGGTATAAATTGCTTAAAAAGCCTGCTGAAATTAAGTTGTCTGAATTGATGCGTATGCTGGATGGTCCTATCGCTTTATTGCCTTGTGTTTCTTTAAACTATTATGCCCCATGTGAAGAGTGTGACGAAAGCAATTGTACAATTAAGCCAGTGTTTGAAAAAGTCCGAGACGAGACCCTTTCTATTTTAGGCAATACTAACATTGAAATGATGCGTCATTAAGTTTACATTTGGGTGATTTTCCATTTATCCAAACGAAAATAATACGTAATCAAAGCAGTCAAAACTATTTCTGAAACCACGACGGCAAGTAAAATGCCTAAAGGCCCCCAGTCCCAATAAATGGCTGTGAGGTAAGCCAGTGGAATCTGAAATAACCAGAAACAAAATAAGTTGGTTTTTGTTTCATTCATAGTGGATTTGGATATCAACCATATTAAAGATAAAACTATTTAGAAGCAATCTATGAAAAAACAGAGTAAAAAGATTTTTTTCACTAGCCCAAAAGCGATGTAATAAATCAATAGTTTTTTTCCATTTCTTTTTTTCATAAACCACTGATATAACTACCTAAAGCGTCTTTAAACTGGAAGCCTTCTATGGTGCGGTATTTATTCAAGCGTTTATTAGCTTCAAGGCCCCATAATAAAAATTCCATCATAAAATGAATATCCTCTTTTGGACAGTCGGCTTGGTGGGTAGCCAGGATATTTTTGATGTCAGGGAGATTTTCAAGGGTATCCCTATAGAGTCCATCATTTAGGGTGTCTTCTAAAAAAAGTTCATTGTCACTAAAGAACCAGCCTAATAATTTGTCATAAGGCCCTTCTTCATCTTGTTTTTCAAGTTTCTTGATCTCTGGGAAATAGTCAGGGAAGAGGGTTTTACAGGCTTGTGAAATCAGATGATAAGAAATCTGTTCTGCCCCTTCTTGTTCTCCTTCATAAACTAATTCTACTTTCCCATTTATAGCCGGGATAATGCCCAAAAAATCTGACATGCGAATACAAGTATTCTCTTCTCCATTAATTAATATTCTGCGTTCTGCAGTACTAACAAGATTTTCAAAGGCAGTAATACTCATCCGGGCACTTACCCCGCTTTTAGCGTCGACATAATCACTTTTCCGGGCTTCAAAGCCAATCTGTTCTAGAATATCTCTGGCCAATTCTGGGACGTGAATTTTTGCGGCAGTACCCTCTTCCATTTTAACTTCTTGAGCAGTAATGGCTTTGGAAATTTCACGTGTATGAGGGTAGTGGGTTAGTATTTGTGATCCAATACGGTCTTTTAATGGAGTTACTATACTTCCGCGATTAGTATAATCTTCTGGGTTAGCGGTAAAGATGATTTGTGTTTCGATGGGGAGGCGCAATTTGAAACCGCGAATTTGAATTTCTTTTTCTTGTAATATAGAAAACAAAGCAACTTGAATACGCGCTTGAAGATCGGGTAATTCGTTCAGGACAAAAATACAGCGATGCGCACGGGGAATCATCCCAAAGTGGATTACGCGCTCATCTGCATAAGAGAGCTTTAAATTAGCCGCTTTGATGGGATCAACATCCCCAATCAAATCTGCAACGGTAACATCTGGTGTCGCTAATTTTTCAAAAAAACGCTCGTCGCGATGCAGCCATTCAATGGGTGTTTCGTCTCCGTGTTGTGCAATTAATTCTTTGGCTTCTCGACTTATAGGATCAAGGGGATCGTCGTTGATTTCAGAGCCTGCTATTACTGGAACCCACTCGTTTAATAATTGGGTCATTTGTCTTGCTAGACGGGTTTTTGCTTGCCCGCGTAAACCGAGTAGATTAATGTTGTGCCCCGATAAAAGTGCACGCTCTACATCTGGAATAACTGTATTTTCGTAACCAATTAGGCCTTCAAAAGTAGTCACACCATCTCGCAAGCTATGGCGTAAATTTTTAGCTAATTCGTCTTGGATATTTTGTGGCTTGTAGTCTGTTTTTTTTAGGGCGCCAAGGCTAGTAATACTAGGTGAACTCATAATGGGATTTCTTTATTCTAAGCGTTTTTTTCTGTTTTTTTCGTAGTCTTCAAAGATCATTTCGCCCAATCCTTTTAGACCGGTAAAAAAGGCTTTGCCCCGATTTGCTTCGGTAAAGGTGCGCACAAACTGTTGTAAATAATGATCTTGTGCAATCATAAAGGTAGTGATAGGGATGTGTAATTTTTTGGCTTGACGGGCCATATTATAACACTTTTCAACTATGGCGTCGTCTAGACCTACACTATTTTTATAGTAACTACCGTCGGGGAGTTTTAAGCAACTGGGTTTTCCGTCGGTAATCATAAAAATTTGTTTGTTGCTGTTCTTATTTCTACGGAGTAAATCCATGGCCAATTCTAGGCCAGCAACGGTATTGGTATGATATGGTCCTACTTCGAGGTAGGGAACTTCTTTCAAAGAAATTGGCCAAGCATCGTTCCCAAAAACGAGTATATCAAGGGTGTCTTTAGGATAACGTGTAGTAATGAGTTCTGCCAAGGCCATGGCAACTTTTTTAGCCGGGGTAATACGATCTTCTCCATAGAGAATCATACTGTGACTAATATCAATCATCAAGACCGTACTCATCTGGGTTTTAAAGAAACTGTCTTCAACTACCAAGTCATCGTGCTGTAAGGTAAAATCAGTTTCTACAGATCGAATTTGCGCATTTTTAATGCTTTGGGTCATGTCTATTTTTTCTAGTGCATCGCCAAATTGATAGGCTTTAAACTCGCCAGTATTATCTTCACCTTGCCCTAATTTTTTGGTTTTATGGTTCCCAGCATTTGATTTTTTGAGTTTCCCAAAGATTTGCTTTAAAGCATATTCACGCAAAAGTTTTTCGGTTTTTGGGGCAAGGGCCATACCATCTCCTTTTCCAATGCCTGTCCCTTTGGGTTGGATATAAGATTTTTGTAAGAGATCTTCGACAAAATCGTCAATGGTGTAGTTTTCATCGGTTAATTGATATTCCCGGTCAAGTTCTCTCAACCAATCAATGGCCTCGTCAAAATCCCCCGAAGTATGGGTAATCAATTCTTTAAAAATCTCAAATAAGCGCTCAAAGGGCGTTTGTTCCTTTGCACGGTGTTTGGTAAACCGTATTCCAAGGGAAGTGATTTCATATTTCATAGCCCTTAAAAGTACAGATTTTTTGAGAAAAAAGATCGAATTAATTTAAGTTCATTACTAACCTTCCAGTAATTGTTCTCCCTAATCTGGGGAAACTAGGTAGGGCTAGAAAACGATTATTTAGCAGATTAATTGCGGCTAATTTAAAGCGTAAAGATTCACTCAATTTTAGTCCTAAGGTTAGATCGACTAAGTTTTTAGCCGGAACTGACCCCGGAAAAATCGGGCTATTGGACGTAAACCCATCATCCCATTGATAATTAAGGGAAGTGGAAACAATAATTTCATCAAATCGATTTGAAAAAGAGAGTTGATATTCTTTTGGTTGATTATTTTATACCGTAAAAGTTCTATTGTTAAATCCCACAATAGAGACTTCAATGGGGCTGGGAAAACTCCGTTTGGTTCTAAGGGCATACTGCCCTTTAGCATCTGTTACAGCCGTGTTATTACTGTCTTTTATTATAATGGTAGCGCCATGAAGTGGCTGTCCTTCATCGTCTAAAACAGTTTCGGTTTAAGTGTTTTAGGCAAAAGTAAAAAACGGAATAAATACGAAAAAAAAGAGGGTTTCCCCACAGTAGGTTTTCATGATTGATAAGATTAGGTTAGATAAATATTAAAAAAATAAATATCTGAACAAAAAATCAGCGAAATAAACTATATTTGCATCACATTCTAAATAAACGATTGGGAGACTTAAGGTCTTCTTTTTTTTTAGATGAATTTTAAAGAAAAGGTAAAAGCACTTGTACAAGAAGCATTGGTAGAGAATCCAAGCCTCTTTTTAATTGACCTCACTATAGGGGGGGGCAACAGTATTCGTGTGTTATTAGACGGCGATCAAGGAGTTACGCTGGAGGCTTGCATGCAAGTGAGCAGAAAAGTAGAACACAACCTCGATAGAGAAGAAAACGACTTTTCGATTGAAGTAAGTTCTTGTGGAGTAGGTTCACCCTTAACTACTCCCCGACAGTTTAAAAAGAATGTATCACGGAAATTAGAAGTGACTGATAGCAAAGACAAGCAAGTGCAAGGTACCCTAGTTAAAGCGACTGAAACTTCTTTTACTTTAGAATGGAAAACGCGCGAGCCTAAACCCATTGGAAAAGGAAAAGTGACGGTAACAAAAATAAGAAAATTTCAATACGGCCAATACAATAGCGCCAAAGTAATCGTATCTATTTAAGTAATTAATTATGGAAAATCTAGCATTAATTGATTCGTTTTCAGAGTTTAAAGATGAAAAACTCATCGACAGAGTAACCTTGATGGTTATTTTAGAAGAAGTATTTAGAAATACCCTAAAACGCAAGTTTGGGGCAGATGATAACTTCGATATTATCATTAACCCAGACAAAGGTGATTTAGAGATTTGGAGAAATCGAATCGTTGTTGCTAACGGTGAAGTTGAAGATCCCAATCAAGAAATAGAACTAAAAGAAGCCCAAAAAATCGAGCCCGATTTTGAAGTTGGTGAAGATGTATCTGAAGAAGTCAAACTAATTGATTTAGGGCGTCGATCTATTTTGACTTTACGCCAAAATCTAGTTGCAAAAATCCACGAGCACGATTCTACTAACATCTTCAAGCAATTTAAAGAATTGGAAGGAGAATTATATACTGCAGAAGTCCATCACATTAGAAGTCGTGAAGTAATTTTACTAGACGATGAAGGCAATGAACTAATTTTACCTAAAGATCGTCAAATTGGTTCAGATTTTTATCGCAAAGGAGATAACGTTCGTGGGATAATCGAATCAGTCGAATTACGCGGGAACAAACCTAAAATTATTTTCTCAAGGACTTCTCCTAAGTTTTTAGAAAAATTATTCGAGCAAGAAATACCAGAAGTGTTCGATGGTTTAATCAACATCAAAAACGCTGTGCGTATACCTGGTGATAAAGCAAAAGTTGCGGTAGATTCTTATGATGATCGCATTGACCCAGTTGGAGCTTGTGTAGGGATGAAAGGATCGCGAATTCACGGAATCGTTCGCGAATTAGGAAACGAAAACATTGATGTAATTAATTACACCAATAACTTACAGCTTTACATTACCCGTGCATTATCACCTGCAAAGGTTAACTCCTTAAAAATTGATGAGGAAAACAAACGTGTACAAGTCTTTTTAAACCCAGAAGAGGTTTCAAAAGCTATTGGACGTGGGGGAAATAATATTCGCCTCGCTGGACAATTGACCGGATTTGAAATCGACGTTTACCGCGAAGGAATGGAAGAAGATGTCGAATTGACAGAGTTTTCTGACGAAATCGAAGGCTGGGTAATTGAAGAATTTAAGAAAGTAGGGTTAGATACCGCTAAAAGTGTACTAGAGCTAGATATTCAAGAGCTCAATAAGCGCACAGATTTAGAGGACGAAACCATTGAAGAAGTCATTAAAATATTGAAAGAAGAGTTCGAAGAATAGAGAAAGCGATAATTTTTCTATTTTTGATACCGCATAATACTATCTATGTCAGACCAACCAACATTGCGCTTAAACAAAGTTTTACGTGAGCTTAATATCTCACTTGATCGAGCAGTTGAGCACCTTTCGCAGCACGGGCACGAAATCGAAGCCCGTCCCACTACTAAAATTTCGCAAGAAGTTTACGATATTCTATTGGACGAATTTGAAACAGATAAGTCTAAACGAGATGCTTCTGCAGAAATTAGTGAGGAGAAAAGAAAGGAAAAGGAAAACCTTCGTTTAGAATTAGAGAAGCTTGAACAAGAAAAACTCGAGCGTGAAAAAGCACAGCAAGAAGTGATTAAAGCACGTGCTGCACTTAAAAAGCCAAAAGCGGTTGGAAAAATCGACTTAGAACCTAAAGTCGCACCAGCAAAAATAGAGGAGGAAAAACCCAAAGCTGGTGCTGAAAAAACTGCAAAAGCAAAACTAGCCGGAACAGAAGAAAAAGTTGAACCAGGAAAACCTGCTAAAGAAAAAGTCTCTAAAGAAGCAATTAAAGAATCTCCTAAATATGCCTCTCCAACAAAAGAAGAAGTTAAACCCGTTCCTGTAGCTGGTAAGGAAGAAACGACCAAAGAAGTCGTTGCTGATAAAGCTGAAGATCCAAATATAGAAGAAGGAGAAGAAAAAATCACCACCCAATACGCTAAGTTGACAGGTCCCAAAAAAACAGGGCAAACGATTGACTTAAATCGATTTAAACAACAAGAGAAGAGTGTTGAAGAAGCCCGTAAGAAAAAGCGTAAACGTATTAGCAAAGAAGCGCCAGGGGGACAAAACAAAGGTGGAGCAAACAACAATAGAAAACCAGGCCAAAAACAACGTAATCGCCCTGCAGCGTTAGCTAAAGTTGAGCCAACAGAAGAAGAAGTACAAAAGCAAATTAGAGAAACGCTTGAAAAACTTCAAGGGAAAACAAATAAGTCTAAAGGAGCAAAGTACCGCCGTGATAAGCGAGTACAACACCGTCAAAAGACCGAAGAAGAATTGGCACTGCAAGAAGCGGAAAGTAAAGTATTAAAAGTAACCGAGTTTATTACCGTAGGTGAAATTGCTACTTTAATGGAAGTAGGTGGGACAGAAATTATTTCTGCCTGTATGAGTCTAGGGATCATGGTAACCATGAACCAACGTCTTGATGCAGAAACCTTAAGTATTGTAGCAGATGAATTTGGTTTCAAAGTAGAATTTGTTAAGAGTGATTTAGAAGAAACCTTTGAAGAAGAAGAGGTAGAAGATGAAGCATCTTTAGTTGGTCGTGCCCCTATCGTTACCGTAATGGGACACGTAGATCATGGTAAAACATCTCTACTTGATTACATTCGTGAAGAAAATGTGATTGCAGGAGAATCTGGTGGAATTACCCAGCACATTGGTGCCTATTCTGTCACATTAAAAAGTGGTCAAAAAATCACTTTCTTAGACACACCTGGTCACGAGGCCTTTACCGCCATGCGTGCCCGTGGAGCACAAGTCACAGATATTGCCATTATTGTTATTGCAGCAGATGACAGCATCATGCCGCAAACAAAAGAAGCGATTAGTCACGCGCAAGCTGCGGGAGTGCCAATTATTTTTGCGATCAATAAAGTAGATAAACAAACAGCTAATCCCGATAAAATTAAAGAAGGACTTGCTGCTATGAATTTAATGGTTGAAGATTGGGGAGGAAAAATACAGTCTCAAGATATTTCTGCATTAAAAGGTACTGGCGTCGACGAGCTGTTAGAAAAAGTATTGCTCGAAGCAGAATTATTAGAGCTAAAAGCTAACCCTGAAAGAAAGTCTAAAGGAACTGTAGTAGAAGCCTATCTTGATAAAGGACGCGGTTATGTTTCTACTATTTTAGTTCAAACAGGAACTTTGCAAATTGGAGATTATATTCTTGCAGGAAAACACAGCGGGAAGGTAAAAGCAATGTTTGATGAAAGAGGGAAAGATATTGTTGAAGCACCACCCTCAACCCCAATTTCTATTTTAGGACTAGACGGTGCACCTCAAGCTGGAGATAATTTTAATGTGTTAGAAGACGAACGTGAGGCCAAACAAATTGCGGCTAAACGCACTCAATTGTTACGCGAACAAAATGTGCGTACTCAACGACACATTACTCTTGACGAAATTGGACGTCGAATTGCTTTAGGGGATTTCCAAGAATTAAATATTATCCTTAAAGGAGATGTAGATGGATCAGTTGAAGCATTGACAGATTCGCTTCAAAAACTCTCAACCGAAGAAATTCAAGTGAATATCATTCACAAAGGAGTAGGTGCTATAACAGAATCAGATGTACTTTTAGCCTCTGCTTCTGATGCAATTGTTTTAGGATTTAATGTGCGACCCATGGGGAATGCCCGTACTATCGCAGAAAAAGAAGAAATCGATATCCGTTCTTATTCCATTATCTATGATGCAATCAATGATGTAAAAGATGCCATGGAAGGAATGCTTTCTCCAGAAATGAAAGAAGAAGTTACAGGTACCGCAGAAATTCGCGAAACTTACAAAATTTCGAAAGTGGGAACCATTGCAGGTTGTATGGTGACTTCTGGGAAAATTTACCGCAACAGCGGGGTTAGAATTATTCGTGAAGGAATTGTGGTTTACACAGGAACTTTAAGCTCTTTAAAACGTTTTAAAGACGATGTTAAAGAAGTAGCTAAAGGCTATGATTGTGGATTGCAAATCAAGAATTATAATGATATCAAAATTGAGGATGTAATTGAATTCTTCCAGGAAGTAGCAGTAAAGAAAACTCTATAAATTATTAGGTTCAAGTAGGAAAGCAGAAGGGTAAACCTTTCTGATTTCTTCAAGCTTTTGACTGGCGACATTAAAGTCTTTAAATCGTCCCACACGTACTTTGTAGTTAGGGGTTTCAAAGCTCAATTCTGCTTCCCATTCGGGGAAATTCACCTTAAAATCTTTTAAGATTCTGCTCGCTGCAGTATTGTTTCCATAGTATAGTTGAATTGCATAATATTGAATTTCAAATACAGCTTTGTTAACCTCGATTTTACGTTCGATAAGGGCTTTAACCGCTGTGGAGGTTTCAATTTTTGATGGTTGCTCCTGTCCACTTATTGTTGAACTAAATGCAACAAAAATTCCTGTGGTAATGGTCTTTAATATACTATACTGATTCATTTTACAAAGAAATACAATTTCACCTTTACTTTAAATTCTTCAACAGAATTAACACATTATTTAGACTGATTATAAATTAGAGAAATGCAAATAAGAACCTTTTCCCGAAAGCGGTCTATGTCTTACTTTTGTGGTGGATTTTAGCGCATCAAATTGATAATCTACATTAATATTTATTTATCGCATGAGGAAGAGTAGCCTTGGTGCTGTTGCAGGAGTAAAGAATTTGTTCATAGTAATTTCTGTGTCATTTGCCTTTATTGTTAGTGCGCAGGAAGCCGACCCAATCGCAGGAAAGAAATTGTTCAATGCAAATTGTGCTGCCTGTCACAAACTAAATAAAAAAGCAGTAGGTCCCGCCTTAAAAGGGGTTTCGGCGAAGTATGACAAAGAGTGGTTGTACAGCTGGATCAAAAATAGTGCAGCCATGATTAAAGAGGGTGATGCAAAAGCTGTGGCTATTTGGGAAGAATATAACAAAACTGCGATGAATGCATTCCCGCAGTTATCAAATGCAGATATAGATAATATCATTGCCTATACAGATTATACTCCGCCAGCTCCTGCAGTGCCAGCAGGTACAGCATTAGCGGCAGCTCCTGCAGGAGATTCTTTTTCAAACGATATTATTCTAGGAGCACTGGCGCTTGTTTTTGGTATTCTAGTAGTCATGTTGATTTTAGTCAACAAGACCTTACAGAAAATTGCCGCTGCACAAGGAGTAGAATTAGCCCCTAAGTTAGAAAAGCCTGCCCGTCGTCCATTGTGGCAAGCCTTTGCACAAAATCAATTCTTAGTGTTACTATCTGTAGTATTCTTGCTATTGTCTAGCGCATACTTTGCTTATGGATACTTAATGCAAGTAGGGGTGGACCAAGGTTATATGCCCGTTCAACCCATTCATTACTCTCACAAAATTCACGCTGGAGCAAACCAGATAGAGTGTAAATACTGTCACTCTTCTGCAAGGGTTTCAAAGCATTCAGGTATTCCTTCTCTAAATGTTTGTATGAACTGTCACAAAAACATTGCAGAATACAATGGCGAGGAAGATCTAGAGAATGGTTACACCAAAGAATTTTATACCAAAGAAATCAAGAAATTATATGCCGCAGTAGGTTGGGATGAAGAAAATCAGCAGTACACTGGTGAAACAGAGCCAGTAAAATGGGTTAGAATCCATAATTTACCAGACTTTGTTTACTTCAACCACGCACAGCACGTGCAAGTAGGACAGATTGAGTGTCAAACCTGTCACGGTCCAGTTGAAGAAATGGAAATCATGTATCAATACTCTCCCTTAACCATGGGGTGGTGTATTAACTGTCACAGAGAAACAAATGTAAAAGTGAAAGACAACGAGTATTATACTAAAATTCATGAGGCACTATCGAAGAAATACGGGGTGGAAAAACTCACAGCAGCCCAAATGGGAGGTTTAGAGTGCGGTAAGTGTCACTATTAATAAGAGCTTAAACAGAAGTAATGTCTTATGGCAGCAAATAAAACCTATTGGAAAAATGCAGAACAGCTCAAGGAGAATTCTCCTATGGTTGATCAGCTTGAGCAAAAAGAATTTGCCGAGTATATTCCAGTAAACGAATTTTTAGAGGATAAAGAAGCTTTAGAAGAGAGTAGTACTTCACGTCGCGACTTTTTAAAGTATGTTGGATTTAGCACAGCAGCAGCTTCATTAGCCGCCTGTGAGGGTCCAGTGATTAAATCTGTCCCTTATGTAGTGCAACCAGAACAAATTCGTCCTGGGGTAGCGAATTACTATGCTACTGCAATTGCAGATGGATTTGATTTCGGGAGTATCCTAATCAAGACCAGAGAAGGTCGCCCTATTAAAGTTGAAAATAATCCAGACGCTCCTGTTCTAGGTGGCGCAAATGCCCGTGTTCACGCTTCGGTTTTATCGATGTATGACATACAGCGTTTACAAGGACCCAAGGGGAATGGAACAGATATTAGCTGGGAAGATCTGCACCTTCAAGTAGGAGCAAAGCTTAACGCACTTGCCACCACAAACAAAGAAGTTGTCCTATTGACCCAGACTTTTGCAAGTCCAACAACAGCAAAATTAATTGCTGATTTTACAGCAAAGTATCCTAACGTAAAACACGTTTCTTTTGACACAGTTGCTTATGCAGACGCGGTAGATGCTTTTGAAGAAGCTTATGGTGTTCGCGCATTAGCAGATTATGACTTTAGCAAAGCAGAAGCAATTGTATCTGTTGGTGCAGATTTCTTAGGAGACTGGCAAGGAGGTGGATTTGATTCAGGCTATTCTAAAACACGTGTCCCTTCAAAAGACCATGGGAAAGCCAAGATGTCAAAACATTTTCAATTCGAAGCAAACATGACCTTGAGTGGATCTGCTGCAGATCACAGAGTGCCGGCAACCCCTTCCGCTCAAAAAAATATTTTAGCGCACCTTTATGGAGCGATCACAGGAACTACTGTAAGTGGATCTTTGAGTCAAGCGCATCAAGCAAAAGTTGATGCTGCTGTCGCTGCTCTAAAAGTAGCTGGAGATAAAGCTGTTGTAGTGAGTGGAATACAAGACAAAGGGGCACAAGCCATCGTTTTATCTATCAATAATGCTTTAGGTAGTGTGGTGATGGACGTAAACAGCCCACGTCTCATCCGTCAAGAAAACGGCGGTGAGGTTAAACCCGTTATCGATGCGGTTATCGCTGGAACTTTAGGAGGGTTAATCACTGTAGGAATTAATCCAGTATATAGCCTGCCAGAAGGCGAAGCTTTCGCCGAAGGAATGAAAAAACTAGACTTGTCTGTTGCATTCAGTATGAAAGAAGACGAGACCGCTGTTGCTGCAGAATACATCGCAGCTACTCCTCACTATTTAGAGTCATGGGGAGATTATGAATTTAAAGTGGGACACTATGCATTAGCTCAGCCAACGATTCGTCCATTATTTGATACCGTACAGTTTCAAGATGCTTTATTAAAATGGACGGGTAGCGAAGCTAGCTACTATGATTCAATTAAATCTAACTGGGCAGAAACTATTTTAGGAGATACGTCTTGGAATACCGTTCTGCACGATGGATATCTAAGTGCTGCTAACGCAAGCCAAAACGACTACAATGCAACAGACTTATCTGCTGCAGTAGCAAGTCTTGCAAGCGCGCAAACAGAAGGGCTAGAATTAGTTTTATATACTAAAACTGGAATGGGAGACGGTCAACAAGCCAATAACCCATGGTTGCAAGAATTTCCTGATCCAATTACCCGTGTTACCTGGGACAACTACTTAACTGTTGCTGTGGCAGACGCGGTTGCTTTAGGCCTAAAGAACGTTAATGTGGCTAATGGAGCCCTTAATGGAAGTTACGCTAAGGTAACTGTTGGGGATAAAACCTTAACGCTTCCTGTAGTAATTCAGCCTGGACAGGCAAAAGGATCTGTAGGACTTGCCCTGGGGTATGGAGAGCGAAAAGGATTACAAGACGAGATGAATGTTGGGGTGAATGCCTTTGCATTTTATAACAATGCCAAAAATGTCCAGTATGCTAGTGTAAGTCTAGCCGACGGTTTCCACGAGTTTGCGTGTACACAGTTACACAATACCTTAATGGGTCGTGGGGATATTGTGAAAGAAACTACCCTAGAGGTATTCAATACAAAAGATAAGTCTTACTGGAATGCAATTCCTGTTGTATCTAAAAACCATATGGAGCAAGAAGTAACTTCTCCAGAAGTAGACATGTGGCAAGCGTTTGATCGTTCGATTGGGCACCACTTTAACTTGTCGATTGACCTAAATGCTTGTACGGGATGTGGGGCTTGTGTAATCGCATGTCATGCAGAAAATAATGTCCCAGTAGTAGGGAAAGAAGAAGTGCGTAAATCAAGAGATATGCACTGGTTGCGTATTGACCGTTATTACTCTTCAGACGAAACCTTTAAAGGGGATAATGAAACCAAAGAGAATATTGCTGGTCTAGGAGATTCATTGACCACTTTTGGACGTATGGAGCAAGCTTCAGAAAATCCACAAGTTACTTTCCAACCTGTAATGTGTCAGCACTGTAATCACGCACCTTGCGAAACAGTATGTCCAGTTGCGGCATCTTCACATGGGCGTCAAGGGCAAAACCACATGGCCTATAACCGCTGTGTAGGAACACGTTACTGTGCAAATAACTGTCCTTATAAAGTAAGACGTTTTAACTGGTTCTTATACAACAAGAATGATGAGTTTGATTACCACATGAATAACGACTTAGGTCGTATGGTATTAAATCCAGATGTTGTTGTCCGTTCAAGAGGAGTAATGGAGAAATGTTCAATGTGTATCCAAAAAACTCAAAAAACAATTCTCGACGCGAAATTAGACGGACGCGAGATTAAAGATGGTGAATTCCAAACGGCTTGTTCTGCTGCATGTAGCAACGGTGCAATGACCTTTGGTGACATCAATGACAAGGAAAGTAAGATTTCCGAATTAAAAGAAAATGAACGGATGTATCACTTATTGGAGCATGTAGGGACAAAACCTAACGTGATGTACCAAACCAAAGTGAGAAACGTATAATATAACTAGATAAAGCAATCGCATATGGCCTCGCATTACGAAGCACCGATTCGAAAACCCTTAGTTACTGGAGACAAGTCATACCACGACGTTACCATTGATGTAGCCTCACCAGTAGAGGGAGTTGCCAACCGCCAGTGGTGGGTAGTATTTGGCATCGCATTAACCGCTTTCCTTTGGGGAGTAGGATGTATCATTTATACCATTTCAACTGGAATTGGAACATGGGGGCTCAATAAAACTGTTGGGTGGGCATGGGATATTACCAACTTTGTATGGTGGGTAGGTATTGGCCACGCTGGAACCTTGATTTCTGCAGTATTGCTATTGTTCCGTCAAAAATGGCGTATGGCGATTAACCGATCTGCAGAGGCGATGACCATTTTCTCTGTAATCCAGGCAGGTTTATTTCCCATTATCCACATGGGGCGTCCATGGTTAGCTTATTGGGTACTGCCTATTCCAAACGGTTTTGGGTCATTATGGGTTAACTTCAACTCTCCCTTACTCTGGGATGTATTTGCCATCTCAACTTATTTATCTGTATCATTAGTCTTCTGGTGGACGGGCCTTTTACCTGATTTTGCGATGATACGTGATCGCGCAGTTCGCCCTTTCCAAAAGAAAATATACGCTCTATTAAGCTTTGGATGGTCTGGAAGAGCAAAAGACTGGCAACGTTTTGAAGAGGTCTCTTTAGTATTAGCAGGTTTAGCCACACCATTAGTACTTTCTGTACACACCATTGTATCATTTGACTTTGCTACTTCTGTTATTCCAGGATGGCACACCACTATTTTCCCTCCTTACTTTGTGGCTGGAGCGATCTTCTCTGGATTTGCCATGGTAAACACACTCTTGATTATTATGCGTAAAGTATCGCATTTAGAAGATTATATTACGGTACAACACATCGAATTGATGAATATCGTTATTATGATCACTGGTTCTATTGTCGGAGTTGCTTATATCACAGAGCTATTCATCGCGTGGTACTCTGGAGTTGAATACGAACAATACGCCTTCTTAAACCGTGCAACTGGACCATACTGGTGGGCTTACTGGGCAATGATGAGTTGTAACGTATTCTCACCACAGTTTATGTGGTCTAAAAAATTGAGAACAAGTATTATGTTCTCTTTCATTATTTCGATTGTAGTAAACATAGGAATGTGGTTCGAGCGTTTCGTGATTATCGTTACCTCTTTACACCGTGATTATCTTCCATCTTCCTGGACGATGTTCTCGCCCACGTTTGTTGACATTGGGATCTTTATTGGAACAATAGGCTTCTTCTTTGTTCTCTTCTTATTGTATGCAAGAACTTTCCCAGTAATTGCGCAAGCAGAAGTGAAAACGATATTAAAATCTTCAGGAGAGAAGTACAAAAAATTAAGAGACGGAAATGAGTAATCAAGTAATTCACGCATTATATGATGACGATGACACGCTATTAAGCGCAGTCAAAGAAGTACGTGCAAAAAAGCACCACATAGAGGAAATATATACCCCTTTTCCTGTTCACGGTCTAGACAAAGCCATGGGCTTAGAAGAGACAAGAATTGCGATTATGGCCTTTATTTATGGCTGTATTGGATTTGGTGTTGCTGTTGCCATGATCAATTATATAATGATTGAAGATTGGCCACAGAACATTGGAGGAAAACCTAGTTTTAGCTTTTTAGAAAACATGCCAGCATTTGTTCCAGTAATGTTTGAGATGACCGTTTTCTTTGCGGCTCACCTTATGGTGATTACCTTCTATTTGCGCAGTCGTTTATGGCCGTTTAAAGAAGCCGAAAACCCTAACCCGTTAACTACAGACGATATGTTTTTAATGGAAATAGAATTAAAGGATAACGAAAAGGAGTTAACCGCCTTATTGAAAGAAACCGGTGCTGTAGAGATTACTGTGCCAGAAAACAAGGAAGAATAATGAAGAACTTAATTAACCTTTCATTTAGTATCGTCCTGGCCTTAGGATTAGGGTCATGTCAAGATCCTTCTAAACCGAATTACCAATATTTCCCTAACATGTATGAACCAGTAGGGTATGAAGCATATGCTGATTCTGATGCTTTTGCTAATGGGATTGAAGCACAACTTCCAGCAGAAGGGTCAATTGCTCGCGGATGGCAGCCTTATGAATATCCTGACACTAATGATGGATATGAGATGGCTAAAGACGAATTGCAATCCCCTCTCGCACAAACAGAAGCTCATTTAGCCGAAGGAAAAGAACTCTATGGTCTTTACTGTGCTGTTTGTCATGGAAAAAAAGGAGATGGTCAAGGAATTTTAATGACACGCGAAAAGTTTCTAGGGGTACCTAGTTATGCTGATCGTGAGATAACAGAAGGAAGTATTTACCACGTACTAATGTATGGTAAAAACGCTATGGGATCTCATGCCGGTCAAGTAAATGCAGCAGAGCGCTGGCAAATTGCCCAGCATGTAATGGAATTAAGAAGCACCTTGCTTAAATAATATTAAAAGGTCTATGTATACGTTTTCAAATAAACTCAGAAATTTAGCCTTTGCCTTTATGGCGATAGGATTGGCCGGACTGGTATATGGTTTCCTTAGCGCTCCTAAAACAGTGGAACAAGCCAAAGCCATGGTAGCGACAGAACACCATGGAGCAGGACATGGAGAAGAGCATTCTTCAGATCACGCAGCTCCAGTTCATGCAGAAACTGCACATGATACTCATCAAGAAGAAGAACACGGCTTAGCACCGCATGGAGGAGAACATGATGCTTCACATTACGAACACCTTTTCCATCAATTGCAAAACAAACCATGGGCAGCACTGTATGTAGCAGCATTCTTTTTCTTTATGATCGCATTGGGAACCCTTGCATTCTATGCTATACAACGAGCAGCTCAAGCAGGGTGGTCTCCTGTCCTTTACAGAGTAATGGAAGGAATAACAGCTTATTTATTGCCAGGTGGAATTATTGTAATCGCTATTCTTGCTATGTCAGGATTCCACATGAATCACTTATTTATCTGGATGGACCCAGAAGTAGTAGCGCACGATAAATTAATTGCTGGAAAAGTAGCCTTTTTAAATGTCCCCTTCTTTTTGGGAAGAGCAGTTTTCTTTATAGCAGGATGGGCATTATACCGTTACATCTCTCGTAAATTCTCTTTGGCACAAGACAATGCATCAGATAATAGTAATCATGTAAAAAACTTCCGCTTGTCGGCAGGATTCTTAGTGTTCTTTATCGTGACAGAATCAATTATGTCTTGGGACTGGATTATGTCGATTGACCCACACTGGTTTAGCACCCTTTTTGGATGGTATGTATTTGCCAGTATGTTTGTTTCAGGTATTACTGCGATTGCCTTAATCACCATTTACTTAAAGTCAAAAGGATACTTAGAATTTGTTAACGATTCTCATATTCACGATCTAGGGAAATTTATGTTTGGGGTAAGTGTATTCTGGACCTATTTATGGTTCTCTCAGTTCATGTTAATATGGTATTCTAATATTCCAGAAGAGGTGACCTATTTTATTACTCGTATTGAGGATTACAACATTACCTTCTTTGGTATGATTGCGATGAATTTCTTATTTCCTTTATTGATCTTAATGAATAGTGACTACAAGCGCACAAATTACTTCATTATTATGGCAGGAATAGTAATCATTTTAGGGCATTACTTAGATGTATTTAATATGATCATGCCATCTGCAGTAGGAGATCAATGGTTTATAGGAATTCCAGAAGTAGGAGGATTCTTCTTCTTCTTAGGATTATTCATTTACACAGTATTTACAGCATTAACTAAAGCACCGCTTTTAGCGAAAGGAGATCCTTATATGGGTGAGAGCGAGCGTTTTCATTATTAAAATATAATTAGAAAAGATAGATGACGGCTATATTAACACTTACGGTACTTGTTTTAATTGGGATTTCCATTTGGCAGATTTCAAAAATGTTTGAATTATCGCAAACAGAAAGAAACACCACCCAAGTCGCTAACGATAAAGACAATGATACTCAAGGGAAATTAATGTTTGCATTTTTAGCATTCATTTACATTCTTACTTTGTATTCATTTTATGCCTGGGGAGATGTATTATTACCTGCAGCAGCCTCAGAACATGGAAGTGATTATGACAATCTAATGTGGATTTCGTTTGCACTAATCTTCTTTGTTCAAACTATTACCCAAGCATTATTACATTATTTTTCTTACAAATACCGTGGTGGAAAAGGTAAAAAGGCCCTTTTCTATGCAGACAACGACCGCTTAGAAGCGATTTGGACTATTATTCCAGTAATCACATTAGCAGGACTTATTTTGTATGGTCTATATACCTGGACAAACATCATGACTGTAGAAGAGAATGATGAAGCCTTAGTCGTAGAATTATATGCCCAACAGTTTAACTGGAAAGCCCGTTATGCAGGGCAAGATGGTGTTCTTGGAGACGCAAACGTTCGTTTCTTACAAGACTTTGATGGGAAAAATCTTGTAGGGATTGATGCAACAGACCCTAATGGATTAGACGATGTTGTGGTTCAAGAATTGCACCTACCTGTTGGTCGAGAAGTTATTTTTAAAATGCGATCACAAGATGTACTGCATTCGGCTTACATGCCGCACTTTAGAGCACAAATGAACTGTGTCCCTGGGATGATCACAGAATTTGCTTTCACTCCAATTACCACTACTGAGGAGATGCGTCAAAATCCAGACATGATTGCAAAAGTGAAAAAGATCAATAAAATAAGAGTAGAAAACAGCAAAGAACTAGTGGCTAATGGTGAAGAAGCCTTAGAACCTTATATCTTTGATTATGTATTATTGTGTAACAAAATTTGTGGCGCATCTCACTACAATATGCAAATGAAAATTGTGGTTGAATCGCCAGAAGAATATGAACAATGGATGGTCCAGCAGCAAACTTTTGCGCAAGTCATTCAATAATTTAAAAAAAGAAAAGATATGTCAACAGTAGCGCACGTACACGAAGAGGATCACGGACATCATCACAAAGAGACGTTCATGACGAAGTACATTTTCAGTCAAGATCATAAAATGATTGCAAAACAATACCTTATCACAGGTTTATTTATGGGGATTATTGGGATTGCAATGTCTTTGTTATTTAGAATACAATTAGCATGGCCAGAGCAGTCCTTTGCCATATTCGAAGTACTATTAGGGAAATGGGCTCCAGAAGGAGTAATGGATCCTAATGTTTATTTAGCCTTAGTAACCATTCACGGTACCATTATGGTATTCTTTGTATTGACAGCAGGATTAAGTGGTACTTTTAGCAACCTTTTAATTCCGTTACAAATTGGAGCACGCGATATGGCCTCTGGTTTATTAAATATGATATCATTTTGGTTGTTTTTCCTTTCCTCTATGATCATGATTGCTTCTCTTTTTGTTGAAGCAGGACCAGCTGCAGCAGGATGGACAATCTACCCGCCCTTATCGGCCTTACCACAAGCACAACCTGGATCTGGTATGGGAATGACCTTATGGTTAGTGTCTATGGCAATATTCATTGCTTCTTCCTTGTTAGGATCTTTGAACTACATTGTTACGGTAATTAACCTTCGAACAAAGGGGATGTCTATGTCGCGTTTACCACTGACTATCTGGGCATTTTTTGTAACAGCGATTATCGGTGTGGTATCTTTCCCAGTTTTATTATCAGCAGCATTATTGTTGATTATGGACAGAAGTTTTGGTACATCATTTTTCCTTTCAGATATCTTTATTCAAGGTGAAGTGTTACATTATCAAGGTGGATCTCCTGTATTGTATGAGCACCTTTTCTGGTTTTTAGGACACCCAGAAGTTTACATTGTATTATTACCGGCCTTAGGAATTACCTCAGAAATTATTGCGACTAATTCACGTAAACCTATCTTTGGATATCGTGCAATGGTTGCCTCAATTTTAGCAATCGCATTTTTATCTACTATTGTATGGGGTCACCACATGTTTATCTCTGGAATGAATCCATTCTTAGGGTCTGTATTTACATTTACAACCTTATTAATTGCCATTCCATCTGCCGTTAAAGCATTTAACTATATCACTACTTTGTGGAAAGGGAATTTACAATTAAACCCTGCAATGTTATTCTCGATTGGATTAGTTTCTACTTTTATTTCTGGAGGTTTAACCGGAATTATTCTAGGAGATAGCACATTAGATATTAACGTTCACGATACTTATTTTGTCGTAGCGCACTTCCACTTAGTAATGGGTATTTCTGCCTTGTACGGATTATTTGCTGGTGTATACCACTGGTTCCCAAAAATGTTTGGTCGAATGATGAATAAGAACTTGGGTTATGTTCATTTCTGGGTAACTGCCGTTTGTGCTTATGGGGTATTCTTCCCGATGCACTTTATTGGAATGGCTGGTTTACCGCGTCGTTATTACACCAACACTGCCTTCCCATATTTTGATGATATTGCTGACATTAACGTTGTAATATCTTTATTTGCCTTTACCGCTGGAGCGGCACAGTTAGTATTCTTATACAACTTTATCCACAGTATCTTTTATGGAAAAGCAGCAGAGCAAAACCCATGGAAATCTAACACTTTAGAGTGGACTACTCCGGTTGAGCATATGCATGGGAACTGGCCAGGAGAAATTCCTCATGTTCACCGTTGGGCCTATGACTACTCTAAGCCAGGACAAGAAGAGGATTGGGTTTCTCAAGTTGTTCCTTTAAAAGAAGGAGAAGAAGAACTACAACATTAATTCTTTCTATAAATTAATACGAAAGAGGCCTTAGGGCCTCTTTTTTTTTGTAGCTTCTGTTATATTTGTAATAATGAACGAACATCTCGATCCCACCAACGAGCACTTATCTCCAGAAGAACAAGACATTGATCGCGCTTTAAGGCCGTTGAGTTTTGATGACTTTGCTGGACAAGAAGGTATTTTAGAAAATATAAAAATATTTGTTGCCGCTGCAAATCAACGGGAAGAGGCTTTAGATCACACCTTGTTTCACGGGCCTCCTGGATTAGGAAAGACCACCCTTGCTCATATATTAGCTAACGAGCTCAATGTGGTAATTAAAATGACTTCTGGTCCTGTACTTGATAAACCAGGTGATCTCGCCGGATTATTGACCAATTTAGAGCCAAGAGATATTTTATTTATAGATGAGATTCACCGATTAAGCCCTATCGTAGAGGAATATCTTTATTCTGCAATGGAAGACTATAAGATCGATATTATGATCGAGTCTGGACCTAACGCACGAAATGTTCAAATAACTTTAAATCCATTTACGTTAGTCGGTGCGACTACCCGTTCTGGTTTATTGACAGCACCGATGCGTGCGCGATTTGGGATCAGTAGCCGCTTGCAATACTATTCAACAGAATTACTATCAACCATTATCGAGCGAAGTTCTGCTATCATTAATGTCCCCATCGATCAAGACGCTGCTATCGAGATTGCAGGAAGAAGTAGAGGAACCCCTAGAATAGCCAATAGCCTTCTACGTCGTATTAGAGATTTTGCACAAATTAAAGGGAATGGAAAGATTGACCTAGCGATTACAAAATACGGATTAAATGCCTTACAAGTAGATTCACATGGTCTGGACGAAATGGACAATAAAATATTGACCACCCTAATCGATAAGTTTAAAGGTGGCCCAGTGGGCATTTCTACTTTAGCGACAGCTGTTTCAGAAAATGGCGAAACGATTGAAGAAGTCTATGAGCCTTTTTTAATTCAGCAAGGATTTATTGTGCGTACTCCTCGAGGTAGAGAAGTTACAGAATTAGCCTACAAACACCTTGGCAGAATAAAAGGGAATCAAGGGGACTTATTCTAAAGTCTTACTTGTATGAAAGACCACAAAGAACATTATGCTCAATTAATCAAGCGCGAGGCAAAAGCATTAGGCTTTTTGTCTTGTGGTATCTCCAAAGCAGGCTTTTTAGCAGACGAAGCGCCTAAGCTTGAGCAATGGCTCAATCAAAATCGCCACGGGAAAATGCACTATATGAAAAATCACTTTGATAAGCGATTAGATCCTACCCTCTTAGTGCCTGGGGCAAAGAGTGTGGTTTCTTTACTGCTAAACTACCATACAGAAGAGAAACAGAAAGATCCTCAAGCACCTAAAGTTTCTTCTTACGCCTTTGGGCAAGATTATCATACTGTTATTAAGGATAAATTAAAAATATTACTCTGTCGCTTAAAAGAATCGATAGGAGATATAGAGGGGCGTGTATTTGTTGATTCTGCTCCTGTAATGGATAAGGCTTGGGCAGCAAAAGCTGGTCTAGGTTGGGTAGGGAAGAACACCAATCTTATTTCAAAGCAAGTAGGCTCATTCTTTTTTATTGCAGAAATGATTATCGATGTAGAATTAGCCTATGATCTTCCAGTGGCAGATCACTGCGGAAGCTGTACTGCTTGCATCGATGCTTGCCCTACAGATGCCCTAACTGCACCTTATCAAATTGATGGGAGTAAATGCATCTCTTATGCCACGATTGAATTAAAAGAGGCTATCCCTAACTCTTTTAAAGACAAAATGGAAGGGTGGACATTTGGGTGTGACATTTGTCAAACGGTTTGCCCTTGGAATCGATTTGCTACCCAGCACAAAGAACCTGCATTTCAACCAAAAGAGGAATTACTCGCACTAACTGCTAAAGACTGGCAGGAATTAACCGAGGAAACTTTTCAAAAGGTATTTCAAAAAAGCGCGGTTAAACGCGCAAAATATGCGGGTTTAAAACGAAATATTCTTTTTCTAGATCCTAAAGGGTCAAGTGGAGTCTCGAACGATTAGAGTAGTGTCAATTTCAATGATCTGATAATCGATTTTCTTTCCTTTTTTTAGCAATTGTAATTCTAAATAAAATAATTCAAATGCTTTTTTCCCCATGGTTTCCCCGGGTTGATTAACCGTACTAAGAGCAGGAGTAATTAAACCAGATATTTTCCAATTGCTAAAGCCCATCACAGCAATTTGTTCTGGGATGGCAATATTTTGTTCGTTAAAATATTTGATGGCACCTATTGCGGGCATATCTGCTACGGCAAAGATGGCATCTATTTCTGGATGTTTTTCAAGTATGTATTTAGCATAAGCATAACCTTCATCACTGGTAATATTTTGACAAGTAAAGATCCATTCTTTTTTATAAGTAAGCTCGTATTTATCTAAGGCCTTGCGATAGCCTAAAAAACGATCAATGGAATTTTGTGGTAATAAGGGGCCTCTTAAATGGGCGATATTTTTTTTCCCACTTTTAATCAAATGTTCTACTGCAGTAAAAGCGGCATTTTGATCATTGATAATTACACTAGAACATTTACTTAATTTAGAGTATTTATCAAAAAGAACTAGTGGAATATTTTGCGCTACAATATTATCGATATGTGATGTGTCATGGGTTGAGTCTGCAATAGATAAAAGAATACCATCTACATTTTGTTTGAGCAAGCGATTTACTTGCTTTTTTTCTAATTCATAAGACTCTTCAGAACTAAGAATGATAACCATATATCCTTCCGCTTCTGCGGCTTTCATAATTCCCTTTAACACATTACTAAAAAAGTAATGATTTAAGCGGGGGATAACCACCCCAATTATTTTAGATTCTTGTGTTCTTAAATAGGCGGCATAAGTGTTTGGAGTGAAGTTCACTTCTTTTGTGTAAGCTTTAACTTTAGCCTTTGTTCTGGGGCTAACATCAGGGTAATCTTTTAAGGCTTTAGACACCGTTGTGATCGAAAGGTTTAATGCAGCGGCAATATCTTTTAGTGTCAAATTTCTCATTTCCTATTTTTTGGTAAAAATATTAAAGATTTTTCGTAATCGAAAACGTTTTCGATTACGAGTGTTAAAATTTTAACATTTACTCACTGTATATACAGTATGAACTTCTATTTTAGTACCGTAGGATATACAATTATCTCAATTAACTTAAACAAACAAGAATGAAAACATTTCAATTCAAGGCATTTCTGTCTGCTTTCCTTTTATTGGTAAGCGTAGGAATGTATGCTCAATCGGTATCAGGTACTGTGTCGAGTGAAGACGGACCCCTTCCTGGGGCTACTGTTGTTGTAAAAGGCACTACTAATGGTACTACAACAGACTTTGATGGAAACTTTACTATAGCTGCTGACGCTGAAGCAGTTTTGGTGGTTTCTTTCGTAGGATTTACATCACAGGAAGTTCCTGTAGACGGACAAGATCAAATCTCTATTATTCTCTCAGAAGGAAATGAATTAGATGAAATAGTCGTAACAGGTTATGGATCTATATCTAAGAGAGATGCTACGGGAGCTGTTGATGCTATTGGTTCAGAAACTTTCGATTTAATTGCAGCTGATTCCCCAGCTCAACTTTTACGAGGTAAAGTAGCAGGTGTTCAGATTACTTCTGTGAGTGGTGAACCAGGGGCAGGCGTTTCAATACGTGTTCGTGGAAACACCTCTGTACGTTCAGGGAATGAGCCACTTATTGTTGTTGATGGTGTTCCATTAGCTGGTGGAAATACACAATCTGGTGCAGGAGAATTTGGTGGTCTCGGATCTGGATCCCCCAGAAACCCACTTAATTTTATTAACCAGAACGACATTGAGAGTATTAGTGTTCTTAAAGATGCTTCTTCAACAGCTATTTATGGTTCAAGAGGAGCAAACGGTGTTATTTTAATTACAACCAAAAAATCAAACAAAGGTATCGGCCAAGCAGTAGTAACTTATTCTGGATCAGTTGGATTTTCTTCTTTTGCTGAAAACAGCAGTTATGAAGATGTAATGACAAGTTCAGAATTTATTTCAAATCTACCAGCCGATGCTACTGATGTAAGAGCAGAATCTGGATCTTCAAATTGGAGAGATGCAATTTTAAGAAATGCAGTGTCTCATCAGCATGATGTTACATTCTCAACTTCTTCCGAAAATTCTGCCACTCGTTTATCATTTGGAGCAAATCTTCAGGATGGTATTGTAGATAAAACTGGAATGGATAAATACAATCTATCATTCTTCAATACTTATGATATGTTTGATAATAAGGTAAATATTCAAACAAGAGCACTTTATTCAGATATTGATGATCAATCACATCTTATTACAAATGATGCAGGATATCAAGGAAATATTATTGGTTCAGCATTATATTGGAGACCTACTCTAAATTACACTAATAGTGATGGGTCATATGTTTTTGAGCAAAGAGATTTCATTAACCCAAAACATTTAATGGATGCTTATGATGATTTAACAAATACTAAACGTTTGTTAGCAAGTGTTAACGTTTCAGTAAATTTATCCGATAAATTAACATTTAGAACACTCTACGCTGTTGATAATTCAAGATCACTTAGAGAGTCTCAAATGGCTCCCACTATCTTATTATTAGATCAGAGTCAAAACAACTTCGAAGGAACCGCAAGAGTATCTACTGATGAAAGACTTAATAAAACTTGGGAAAATACCCTTAACTATCAAGATAGCTTTGGAGATTTAAATCTTGATTTATTACTAGGTTATTCTTATTATAACTATTATGCTTCAGGGAAAAGTTTTTTTGCAAGAGGTTTTAATGCTGCTCAAGTCAATCTTATAGACAATTTAGAAGGTGTTACATCTGCTGCTGGAAATGGACCTAGTTCTTATGCTAACGAGACTGAATTACAATCTTATTTTGCAAGAGCAATTCTTTCTTATGATAAATTTTTGGCTACACTTACATATCGTGTAGACGGTTCTTCAAAATTTGGAGAAGACAGCAAGTACGGAAGTTTCCCTTCAATTGGTTTAGGGTACAAAATATTTGAAAACGAATCTGGAGATATCAATGATCTAAAAGTAAGAGTAAATTATGGTATTACTGGAAATCAAGAGTTTGCAGCTAATTCAGCCATTTCTATAGCTTCATATAGCAATACTGCACTAGCTATTGTAAATAATGCTAATCCAGATTTGGAGTGGGAAAAAACTACTTCCTATGGAGCAGGAGTTGATTTCAGCCTTCTTAATAATCGTTTGACAGGTTCTTTAGATTATTTCTTAAAAGAGACAGATGATTTAATTTTTCCAATTCCAGATGCAGCGACTAAGCCTGGTCCTGCTTCACCACGTCTTATTAATTTGGATGGAGTGTTAGAAAATACTGGAATTGAAATAGCATTAAATTATAAAATTATTGATAATGATAATTTGACTTGGGATATTTCCGGTAATGCTTCGTTCTTAAGTAATGAAATTAAAGAATTCCCTGGATTTATTCCAACATCTGATATCAGTGGTCAAGGGCTTTCAGGTGCTTTTGCTCAAGTAATTGCTAATAATGCACCGTTATTTAATTATTATGTATTTGATTTCAGGGGATATGACTCTGCTGGAAACTCATTATATACTCAGCCTGATGGTAGTTCAGGTCCTCTTGGGTCTGCTGCAAAGCAACTAGACACTGATTTGCAACCCTTGCCTAAGACTAACCTTGGTTTTTCTACAAGTTTATCTTACGGTCAGTTTGATGTTGGTACGACATTTTATGGTCAATTTGGACACTATCTTTACAATAATACTGCTAATGCACTTTTTGTTAGAAGTGCTTATCCAACTAGAAACGTACCTAATTACGTATTAAATAGTGGGCAGAATGCTTCAGATCCAAATACACCTTCAACCAAGTTTATGGAAAAAGGTGATTTCTTACGTTGGTCAAATCTTACTATTGGTTATACTCTTGATTCAGAGATGGCTAACCAAATTGGTTTTTCTAGCATGAGAGTATATTTAAATGCTAACAACTTAGCTACTTTTACAGATTATACGGGTTTTGATCCTGAAGTAAGTATAAGTAAGGGAAGAAATGGAGTTCCCTCAGCTGGAATGGATTATTTTTCATACCCTAGAGCGAGAACATTTGCTGTAGGAGTTAACATAACTTTTTAATTAGATTAAAATGAAAAAAACAATATTTAACTTATTTACACTAATTATTTCAACTGCATTTTTTGTCAGTTGTACAGATTTAGAAGAAACACCTATTGATGGCGTAATTGCCGGAGGTGGTGGCGGGAGTTCAGCTCCAGAATTTAGAACAGTCCTTAATGAAATGAACGGTATTTATACTGAATGGAACAGACAAGGCGGACTGAACGAAATGGCAGCAGATTTGTGGGCTGGACCAACTCGAGGAGCTGATTGGGACGACAATGCTGCTCTGAGACAACTTCATACACACACTTGGGCACCTGATCATTTATTCATAGGACAAGCCTACAATATTTTTTTAACAGGAGTCTTTAATGCTGACTTATTATTAGCAGATCCTTCACAATCTGCTGATCACGCTGCGACTAAATTTTTGAAATCATGGTTTTACTATCAAATGATTGATAAATATGGAAAAGTTCCTTACAGAACAGACTATAGTGATTTAACAAAAGATGCATTAGTATATACACGTCAAGAAGCCTTCCCAATTGGAGTTGCTCTAGCTGAGGAAGCATTAGCTGCTTTGCCTGAAACAGCAGGTGCCGCAGGCGCCGCATCTGTAAATACTTTTACTAAAGACGCTGCTCGTATGTTATTAGCTAAATATCATCTTAATAGAGCTGTGTTTACCTCTGATTATGGAACTACTGAATTTACACATGATTCTGCAGATATGAATGCTGTAATCAATTATGTAAATGATATGACAGTTACTCTTGAAACAGGGTCAGCAGATGGAGCTTCTTATTGGAAGAATTTTAGTGTAGACAATGATACTTCATCAGAAATAATTTATGCTTTGCCTAGTATTAGAGGTGGAGGAGCTGACGATGTAGGAGATACAAGGTGGTACTACAATGCCGGCGCTCATTATAATTTTACTCCGGGTGGATGGAATGGTCCTTCAATTACAGCTGAAGCTTATTCGTACTTCCAAGAAAACGGTGTAGCGGAAGGTGCTGATCCTAGAGCAACTTATACAACACCAGATATAACGGCAAACTTTAATACCAATGCCGATTTGGGAGTTGGTGTTGGAATTTTAAGAGGATTACAGTACGCACCAGGAGGAACAACTCCTTTAGAGGATCGTAATGGTAATCCATTGGACTTGGTGCCATTAACTGAATTAGTTATGACCTCTAGAGCGACAATTGAAACTCAAGGCTTTAGAGCTCGTAAATATGTACCAGATTCAGAGAATTTTGATAGTCCAGGAAATGATCATATAGTTTACAGATTTGCTGATGCAATGTTAATGCGCGCGGAGGCTTCCTTGAGAGGGGGCACAGGTGGAGATGCACAAGCTGATCTAGATGCTATTAGATCAAGAGTTGGTCTTGGTAGTATTCCTGCAAGTTTAGATAACGTTTATTCTGAAAGAGCTCGTGAGCTATGGTTAGAAGGATTTAGAAGAGAAGACATGATTCGTTATGGTACCTTCCTAGATCCAAAAGGATTAAAATCATCTGCTTCGGATACTAAGTATTTGTTATTTTCGATTCCATCAGAAGCTTTAATCAATCCAAATATGACCCAAAACCCTGGGTATTAATTTATAAATCTTTCTAGATTATTAAAGGGCAAATTTATTTGCCCTTTTCCTTTTCCTTCTTTTTTAATTGGACATTAAACTGTTTATTTTTGTCACTTATAAAATTCGACCAGAATGACCTATTTTCCAAAGATTAAACATGTATACTTGTCTTTATTTATTGTTGCAACAACTGCTTGCATTGGTGAAAAAGAAGACACTCTCTTTAAACTTATGGATCCTGATTTTACTGGTGTTAATTTAACTAACACAATTAAAAGTACTAACGAATTCAATGTTTTTAAATATCGAAATTTTTATAATGGTGGAGGTGTAGGATTAGGAGATATAAATAATGATGGCTTATTAGATATTTATATTACGAGAAACATTAAGGGTAATAAGCTTTACCTTAATAAAGGAAATTTTCAATTTGAAGATATTACAGATAAAGCTATGGTAGGAGGAAAAAAACCATGGTCTACCGGTGTTGTTATGGTAGATATTAATAACGATGGTTTTCTAGATATTTATGTTTGTAATGCTGGTATTTATAGTGGCGATGAACAGGATAATGAGCTTTTTATTAATAACCAAGATGGAACTTTTACAGAACAAGCTAAAGAGTACAATCTCGCAGATAGTGGTATTACAACTCATGCTGCTTTTTTTGATTATGATAAAGATGGAGATTTAGATGTTTATATTCTCAATAATAGTTTTATTCCAATAACTACATTAGCATACAATAATAAGAGAGTGCTACGTGATAAAGATTGGGATGTACCACCAATGCTTAAAGGTGGTGGAGATCGACTATTAAGGAATGATAATAATCATTTTACAGATGTTTCAGAAGAGGCAGGTATATATGGTAGTTTAATTGGTTTTGGCCTGGGAATTACATTAGGTGATCTTAATCAAGATGGTTTTATCGATATCTATGTTTCTAACGATTTTTATGAGAGAGATTACCTTTACATCAATCAAGGTGATGGAACTTTTATAGAAGATATTCAGAACCAACTAAATCATATAAGTAATTCCTCAATGGGTGCTGATATGGCGGATATAGATAATGACGGATATTCAGAGCTTTTCGTTACCGATATGCTTCCTGAAGATGATCAACGACTCAAAGAAACAACTGAATTTGAGGGATTTAATATTTATCGTTTAAAACAGGAAAAGACATTTTATCACCAATTCATGCAAAATACATTACAGCTTAACAACCAAAATGGAACTTTCTCTGAGATTTCAGCTTTTGCGGGTGTAGAGGCGACTGACTGGAGTTGGGGAGCACTTATGTTTGATATGAATAATGACGGATATAGAGATATTTTTGTTTCTAACGGGATATATCATGAAATAACAAATCAAGATTTTGTTAATTTTTTTGCCAATGAAGTTGTCCAAAATTTGGTTTTTACAGGCAAAAAAGAAGAGGTGATGAACATCATCAATAAAATGCCTGTTCGCCAAATTCAGAATCATGCATTTAAAAATAATAAAGACCTATCATTTACGGATACTTCTTTAGACTGGGGTTTTGATAAAACTACTTTCTCAAATGGAGCTGCTTACGGAGATTTAGATAATGACGGCGACCTTGATTTGGTCATAAATAATGTAAACCAGCCCGCCATGCTTTATAAAAATACAGCTAACGAAAAAGGTTCCAACTATTTGCAAATACAATTAAAAGGAAATCAAAAAAATACGTTTGCTGTAGGTTCTAAAATCAAGGTTTATACAGGAGACAAAATATTGTTTTCAGAGCTTATCCCTACGAGGGGATTTCAATCTTCTGTTGATTTTATCTCAACAATTGGCTTGGGAAAAGTGACTCAAGTTGATTCTATTCAAGTGATTTGGCCAAATAATAGTGAAACCCTGCTTAAAAATATTGAGGTTAACCAAAGAATTTCACTTTCAATTAATCAAGCTACCACAATGCCAAAACAAGAAAGAGCCAAAGAAAACCTCCCCAAAACCTATTTTCAAAATATTTCCACAGAGTGGGACAAACACACCGAAAATAATTATGTCGATTATGATAAAGAAGTCCTTGTTCCTAGAATGCTCTCTCGAGAGGGCCCTCCAGTGGTCACTTCAGATGTTAATAATGACGGCTTAGATGATATTTTTCTCGGAAATGCTACCAACGCTGCTGCACAACTTCTTATCCAAACCAAAGAAGGGAAGTTTATTTCTACTAATCTTCCCCTATGGGATGAGGAAAAAAAATATGAAGATACAAAGGCTGTTTTTGTAGATATTGACAATGACAACGATCTAGATTTATTTGTTGGTTCCGGGGGAAATGATGTCACATTGAGTAATACCCTTTATCAAGACCGTATCTATGTAAATGATGGAACAGGAACATTTTCAAAAAGTAAAAATGCTTTACCTACTTACATCACCAATACCAGTGTTATCGCCCCTTATGATATGGATCAAGATGGTGATATTGATTTCTTTATTGGAAATCGTTCTATAACAGGGATTTATGGAATTGATCCAACTTCAATTTTTCTTGAAAATCAAGGAGATGGGACATTTAAAAACAGCACTAATCTTAAGGCATATGAAGCCAGCAAACTGGGGATGGTAACAGACGCCAAATGGATTGAATTAACGGGAGATGAGAAAAAAGATCTTCTAGTTGTTGGAGAATGGATGGCTCCTACTGTTTTTGAAAACAAAACAATGTTTTTAGAATCAAAGCCAACCAACCTTTTAAATTATCCAGGATGGTGGAATACTATAGTAGAAGGGGATTATAACGGAGATGGTCAAATAGATTTTATTTTGGGTAATAAGGGATTAAATTCAGTATATATCGGTTCTGTTGAAAGTCCCTCAAGAATGTTTATTAATGACTTCGATAGAAATGGAACCTTTGATCAAATATTAACTCGAGAAGTTAATGGAAAAGACAAACCGATCCATGTGCGGAATGAATTGATTAGTCAAATTCCAAAAGTTAAAAAAGAAAATACAGAGTTCTCAACCTATGCTACTAAAGGAATTCGTGATTTATTTTCTTCAGAAGATATAAGTACATCTATCGTTAAAGAAGTGAAAGAATCAAAAACGCGTTTGTTTATCAATAAAAATAATCTCAAGTTCGAGGTAAAAGATCTACCAAAGCAAATACAATGGAATAGTGTCAATACAGGGCTGGTCAAGGATTTTAATCAAGATGGAAACCTTGATGTTTTATTAGCTGGAGGAGAAGATAATTTGAAGCCGCAATTTGGTAAACTCGACGCGGGATATGGAGAGTTGTTGCTAGGTAACGGCAAAGGAGACTTCGATTGGAAATCTTATGCACAATCTGGATTAAAACTACGCGGGACAGTTCGATCCTCAAGTCATTTGATTTTAAATGAGAAAGATGCTGTAATTTTTGGATTAAATGATCAAAAGGCTGTTTTATATGTATCAGAAAACTAAATCGATTCTAGCTTTAACCTTTATAGCATTGTCGTGTATTCAATGTTCGAAAAGCTTTTTATTTGAAGAAGTTAATTCCTCACAATCAGGGATTACATTTGTCAATATTTTATCTGACTCAGAAGAACTTAGTATTCTAGATTACCTTTATTTTTATAATGGTGGCGGAGTAGCCGCTGGCGATATTAATAACGATGGTCTAGAAGATATTTTTTTTACTGCTAATCAAGGAGCAAATAAACTCTACCTCAATAAGGGCAAGTTTGAATTTGAAGATATTACTTTAACTGCAGGGATTGAAGGTAATTCAGACTGGAATACAGGGGTTACCATGGTTGATATTAATAATGATGGCTGGCTAGATATTTATGTTTGTGCAGTTGTTGGAATCAACGGTTTTAAAGGATATAACGAATTATACGTTAATCAAAAAGACGGAACATTTAAAGAACAAGCTGCAAAACACGGATTAGCACTTCAAAACTATTCTGTTAGTGCAGCTTTTTTTGATTATGATAAAGATGGTGATCTTGACGTCTATATTTTAAATCATGGATTACACAAAACTTCAAATTATAGTAATTTTGAAAATAGAGAAGGTAGAGATGAAATGAGTTCTGATAAGCTTCTTCGTAATGATAATGGTCAATTCATTGATGTTTCTTCAGAAAGTAATCTTAAACTTGGGGAATTTGGATATGGTTTAGCAGTGAGCGTTGCAGACATCAATAAAGATGGATGGGATGATTTATATATTAGTAACGACTTTTTTGAAGATGACTATTTATATATAAATCAAAAAAATGGGACATTCAAAGAAAAAGCAAAGAGTTATTTTAGTCAAGTTAGTCAATTTTCAATGGGGAACGATATTGTCGATCTTAATCACGATGGGTACCCAGAGATTATGACTTTAGATATGTTACCTGAAAAGGAGTCCATTCTTAAACGTTCAAAGGGGAGTACGAGTTTAAACATGCTCAATAGAAAAAGATCTATGGGGTATCTAGATCAATTTTCTAGAAATCATTTACAACTAAATACTGGGGATGACGCATTTTTAGAAATCGCACAATTCAGCGGAGTCGATGCGACGGACTGGAGTTGGTCTATTTTATTCTCAGACTTTGATCTTGACGGATTTCAAGACATCCATATTACCAATGGAATTTACCGTCGTCCCAATGATGCAGATTATATTAATTTTACTTCCTCTGAAGATATTAAGAGAAAACTCAACTTAACTAAGCTTTTAGACAGTGAAGCACTCTCAAAAATGCCCCTGGGTGAAGTGCCCAATAAAATATTTCAAGGACATGATAATTTAAGGTTTACTGATAAAACACACCAATGGATTAAAAGTACTCCGAGTTTAAGTAATGGTTGCGCCATTGCAGATTTTGACTTAGATGGGGATTTAGATATTGTTATCAATAACTTTAATACAAAGGCAACTCTTTTACAAAATAAATTAGAGCGAGAGAATAAAAATTTTATCCAGCTAAGCTTTAATTATTTAAAAAATAATTTTAACGGGATAGGCACAAAAGTTACTGTTTATTCAAATTCAAAGATGTATCACCAACAACTACATACAACAAGAGGTTACCAATCTAGTCTACCTCCCAAGATTCACTTTGGTTTAGGGAATAATATAATTGACTCTTTAGTGATTAATTGGCCTAACGATAAAAAAACAACACTTTTCCCTGAGGTAAACCAGTTCCTAACGGTAAAGTATGATGAGGTTCATAAAATAAATACAAAGACTCAACAAGTAAAGCCAGTGCATTTAAATTTACCATTGGAAAGTGAATTTTCTTATACAGAAAATTATTACCCAGAATTTAATCGTGAAAAACTCATGCCTTACGGTATTACAACCGAGGGCCCTGGAATTACCCTAGGAGATGTTAACAGTGATGGTTTTGACGATATATATATTGGAGGCTCAAAAAAAAATAGTGCTATCCTCCTTATTGGGAGTGAAAAAGGATGGAATGAAAAAGACATATCAGATTTTGAAAAACACAAGCAGTTTGAAGATGTAGATGCCCTATTTACAGATATTGATAATGACCAAGATCTAGACCTTTTTGTTGTCTCTGGGGGAGGAGAATACACCAAAAATTCACCTTATTTGACTGATAGAATTTATATTAATGATGGAAAAGGAAACTTTCATTATGATAAAGAAACCTTACCTCCTTACTTTCACACTGGATCGGTTATTAGATCGGCCGATGTAGATGCAGATGGAGACTTAGATTACTTCATAGGTTCTCGTGCTGTTAGCGGAAATTTTGGTCAAATGCCCACGTCTTACTTATTAATTAACGAAAAAAATAACCTTCAAATATCTTCACAAAGTATCTTTAAATTTTTAGGAATGGTTACAGACGCTATGTTTTATGATATTGACGGTGATGGAGATCAAGACCTATGTACCGTTAGCGAATGGGATAGTCCGCGCATACTCATAAACGAAAATGGGGAATTTAGTGATCAAACCCTAGTCTATTTAGATGAAATGCCAAAAGGGTTATGGCAAAATATTACCACATTTGATATTGATTTAGATGGAGATCAAGACATTATTTTAGGAAATGTTGGATTGAACACCAAGTTTAAGGCTAGCAAGTCACATCCTTTAAAAATGTATTATGCTGATTTTGATGAAAACGGTCAATCTGAAACCATAATCGCTATGGCTAAATCTGGTAAATACTACCCTTTTGATGATAAAGACAAATTAGCCAGTCAACTTCAGGCTTTTATTCGTAAACGATACAATAGCTACGCAGATTTTGCAGGAAAGAGTATTGAAGAGATTTTTGGAAACGAACTATTGTCTAAAGCAAAGCAAAGTGAAGTAAATGAACTTAGAAGTGGATATTTAGAAAACACAGACAACGGATATTTGTTTAAACCATTGCCCCCTTCTTTTCAGTATGGCCCTTTGAGAACCATTGAAAAATTATCTGTAGAACATCACCCTTATTTACTTATGGGAGGAGTAAAAAATGATTTACCCCCTTATCAAGGTAGATGGGCAGCCCAACAACCAATGTATTTACTTTCTAACAAAAACTATGGGCCACTTTCTAATTGGGGGATTAGTAGCTATCACAATCATATTGGGGGAATGAAACATGTAAACTTCAATAGCACACCCTATTTATTTATTGTCACTCATAATGAACCTATTCGATGGTATCCAATAAAAAATATAGATTGATCAATGAAACATTTAAGATTAATTATTCTTTCTCTTTTCTCTATTTTAATTTCGGCGGGAGTGATTTATATTTTTTTTATTCCATTTACTTATAAAATTAATTTTAAAACAAAAAACGCCCCATGGTTTATTTATCACACACTTCTAAAAGAAAACAAAATTAGCTTTCTCGATAACGATAAAGAAGATTTTAGATTCACGTATTCCTCAAAGGATAAATCAATACGATTTGATTGGGAATTGACTTCAAAAAGTTATCAGCATACCCAGGTAGAGGTTTATGTGTTCTCTCTAAAAGACAAATGGTTAGAAAAACTTTATGTCATTTTTGGAAATTCCATAATCATAAATGAAGCAATAGAATCATTAAAACTCTTTTATCATAATCTGAGATTAGATGATAAGAATTACAGATGGGGAAAACCCCAACGAGCAAGTTTTCCACAATCTACTTGTTTATGTCAAAAAGTAAAATCAAAAATCAGTGAGAAAGCGAATCAAATGAATAGAAACATAGACATCTTATCATTTTATTTACCCAAAGGAGAAAAATCTCCTCCGCTTTTGTACATTAATAATTTAGATTTAAAACAACAAATAATAGAATTTGACTTTTGTTTTAAGGTTCCGCAAGGGTATGAATATAAAGGAGAGGATAAGCATTTGTTTGTAGATATTAAAAGTGAGATTAATGGTCAAAAGCAAACATTTTTTGGAAATTATAACGAATCACATAGAAGCTGGTTTAATCTAATCCAACACTTATCAAATCAAAGAAAAAAGCTTAATTTCCCCATTGTAGAAGTTTTTTTTGATAGCCCCTTTGGTGAATCAAGTGACGTAAATTGGCGATCAGAATTATACTTTGTGGAAAAAAATTAATCAAATGAAAAATTTATCCCAAATATTTTGCGCTTTGGTCTTTTTTATTTCTTGTTCAGAAAACAAAGCCTATATAGAGCAACTATGCAATCCTGAACTTTTTCAATCAGCTGTTAAAAACCTTTCAGATATTATTGTATACGATATCTTTTCTCCTCCCGTAGCTTCTAGGGTGTATATGTACCCTACAATTGCTGCCTATGAAATTATGGCGCAAGCAAAACCAACCGAATATAAGTCTTTAGCCACCCAGTTGAATGGTTTAGTAAAAGCACCACAGATAACAGAAAAAACAAACCCAGAATTAGCAGCAATTTATGCTTATAATATCATTGGGAAAACCTTGATTTTTTCAGAGGATAAGATGGAAGTTTATCAAGAAAATCTGGACAAAAAAATCAAAGATATAGGGGTGCCCAGATCGGTACGAAAAGCCTCAATGACTTATGCCAAGTCCATGGCAGATCACATTCTTCAATGGGCTAGTAAGGACATGTATAATCAAACCAGAACTTATCCAAAGTACACCATTTTAGAAGGCGAAAAATTTTGGAAACCCACTCCTCCAGATTATATGGATGGGATTGAACCGCACTGGAACAAAATTCGTACCCTCGTTTTAGACTCGGTTAATCAATATCAACCCAAAGTACCCTTGAGTTTTGATTTGACAAAAGACAGTCCTTTCCAAAAACAATTGCAAGAGGTTTACGAAGTAGTAGATAATTTGACCGACGAGCAAGTTGAAATTGCAAAATTTTGGGATTGTAATCCTTATGTGACCCATCATAGAGGTCACGCGATGTTTGCGACAAAAAAAATTACTCCAGGCGGTCACTGGATTGGAATTACAGCGATTGCTACCCGAAAGGCGAAAAGTAACTTTGCTGCTACCATTAATGCTTATGCCCATGTGAGTATTGCTCTTTTTGACGCCTTTATTAGTTGTTGGGATGAAAAATGGAATACCCTAGTGGTACGTCCAGAAACCCTGATTAATAAGCATTATGACGAAGAGTGGTTGCCTTTATTGCAAACTCCGCCTTTCCCAGAATACACTAGTGGACATTCAGTTATTTCACGTGCTTCTGCGGTTGTGTTAACAAAACTATACGGTAAAAATTTTGCTTTTGAGGATACCACAGAAGTTGCTTTTGGCCTTCCCGTTAGATCATTTAAGTCATTTATTCATGCTTCTGAAGAAGCAGCTATTTCTAGACTATATGGAGGAATTCACTATATGATGGCCATAGAAGAAGGCGTTGAGCAAGGGAATAAAGTAGGAGAACATATCGCCAAAAGATTGCAAACCCAAATCACACCAACTCAAATTGCTTTGACTAATAATTAACATAATGGAAAAAAGACAACTCTCCTTTGGCCAGATTTTAACCATGAATTTTGGCTTCTTTGGGGTTCAATTTAGCTTTGGGTTACAACAAAGCAATATGAGTGCCATTTATAAATACCTTGGTGCAAACGAGGCAGAATTACCCATGCTGTGGTTAGCTGGCCCCGTTACGGGACTATTGGTTCAGCCCATTATTGGAGCGATAAGTGATGGGACTTGGTCGCCTAAATTTGGCCGACGAAAGCCTTTTTTCCTCATTGGGGCAATTATTGCCAGTTTAGCCCTAATTGTGATGCCTTTTTCTAGTTCTATCTGGATGGCTGCAAGTTTATTATGGATTCTAGATGCAGCGAATAATATCGCCCTAGAACCCTATCGTGCATTTATCTCAGATAAATTATCAGAAAAGCAATATTCTATTGGGTTTTTAATGCAGAGTTTCTTTACAGGATTAGGAACTACTTTAGCGAACTTTACCCCTGCCATTCTAGTTTCCTTAGGAATTTTAGCCATGAGTGATAAAATGGACAATGGAATTCCTGTGTCTACCTATTGGGCCTTCGGAATCGGCGCCATTGCCTCTACCGCGACGATATTAGTTACTATCTTAACAACCTCTGAATACCCCCCCACAGAAGAGGAACTAATAAAGTTAGCTGCAGACAAAGAAAAAGGAAATATTATACAACGCACTTGGGAGGAGATTATTGAGGCTTTTAAAGAAATGCCTACTACCATGAAACAGCTTATCCCTGTTATGTTCTTTCCTTGGTACGCCATGTTTTGTTATTGGCAGTATCTCACCTCTGCGCTATCCTTGTCTTTATACAATACAACAGATCCAGCCAGTAGCTTTTTTAATCAGGCACAGCTCTTAACAGGAAATCTCAATGGAACGTATAATATCATATGTTTTTCGATTGCATTTGCCTTGATTCCTATCGCACAAAAGCTAGGAGCAAAGCGATTGCATTTTCTCAGTTTAGCCATTGGGGGAATAGGATTGCTATGTATGCCCTTTTTAAACGATACAGATGTAATCTTTACCCTTCCCTTTGGGAGTGGGATTGAAGTAACTAATATTTATCTTTTCTCTTTCGGTTTAGGGATTACCTGGGCATCGATGATGGCTATGCCCTATCAAATGCTCGCCTCTTCTATCCCTAAAGACAAAACAGGGTTATATATGGGAATTTTCAATATGTTTATTGTAATCCCCATGATCATTCAGATCTTTTCAATGCAATATTTTGTCTTCGATTTACTTGGAAATAATCCTATTAATGTTATAAGATTAGCAGGATCCTTTTTAATCATTGGAGGAATATTTTCTCTTTTTGTGACTCAAAAAGAATCTGCTTAATTTATTCCGCACAAATTATGATTACAGGCATCATTTGATTGCTGTTTTCTTTTAAACAATTGTAAACCATAATTATAGTAAATAATTGGAATTTAGAGTTACCAGACACCAATATCATTTGTGCTAGAGCAGTCGCAAGCAATTATACTTCTATAAATGAATAAGCTTTTTTAAAAAACCCGGTAGAGAGATATTCCAAGAATCTTCCCGTAGAACCCATCCTGATTCGTTCTTGAAAAACACTGTCATTATTGGTAAGAAAACTCTTATCAGAGCCCTTTAAAACGCTTTTCCACACCCCATTTGAGTAAATACAGGCAAGTGTCGGTTCGTTGACACAGAATGATGATTACTAAAATCCCTTTTTAATTTAAAGCCTCTAGACTTCCTAATTTGGTTAGTCTTTTTTTTGGTTTAATAGGGCGTATTAAAAAGGACTTCCTACATTTGTTACAAGTAAATTACTATGAGTAAAGAAAACAATCGTAGGGAGGCCTTAGTCTATCATGCTAAACCACGCCCCGGAAAAATAGAAGTTGTCCCGACAAAAAAATATTCTACCCAACGTCATTTAGCTTTAGCTTATTCTCCAGGAGTAGCCATTCCATGTATAGAAATTGACAAGAAAGTTGATAACGTCTATAAATACACTAACAAGGGTAACCTAGTCGCTGTAATTTCAAATGGAACTGCTGTTTTAGGGCTAGGGGATATTGGCCCAGAAGCATCTAAACCAGTAATGGAAGGGAAAGGCTTACTTTTCAAAATATTTGCCGGAATTGATGTTTTCGACATTGAGGTGGATACTAAAAATACCGAAGAATTTATCGCTGCAGTGAAGGCGATTGCCCCTACTTTTGGCGGAATTAATCTTGAAGATATCAAGGCACCAGAAGCTTTTGAAATTGAGCGAAGATTAAAAGAAGAACTGGATATTCCAGTAATGCACGATGATCAACACGGGACCGCCATTATTTCTTGTGCGGCCTTATTAAATGCCTTAGAATTATCTGAGAAAAAAATAGAAGAGGTACGTATTGTGATTTCTGGCGCTGGTGCAGCGGCTGTTTCTTGCACCCGTTTGTATAAAGCTTTTGGAGCAAAGTCTGAAAATATCGTCATGACAGACAGTAAAGGGGTAATTCGAAAAGATCGCGAAAATTTGACTCCAGAAAAGGCAGAATTTGCGACCACCTTAGACCTCAATACATTGGAAGATGCCATGCATGATGCCGATGTCTTTATTGGTTTATCAATGGCCAATATTGTCACCCCAGCCATGCTGAAAACGATGGGTAAAAACCCCATTGTCTTTGCCATGGCTAATCCAGATCCAGAAATTGCTTATGATCTTGCTTGCTCAACAAGAGAGGATATTTTAATGGCAACGGGTCGTTCAGATCACCCTAATCAAGTCAACAATGTCCTGGGCTTCCCTTTTATCTTTAGAGGGGCACTTGACGTTAGGGCAACTACCATTAACGAAGCGATGAAAATGGCAGCGGTAGAAGCTTTAGCAGAATTAGCAAAAAAGCCAGTACCTGAGCAAGTTAATCTAGTCTATAACGAAACTCGTCTGACCTTTGGTAGAGACTATATTATCCCGAAACCCTTTGATCCGCGATTAATCGTTGAGGTTCCTCTAGCTGTTGCAAAAGCGGCAATGGAATCAGGCGTTGCAAAAGAGCCCATAGAAGATTGGGATCGTTATCGCGAACAACTCGCAGCAAGGACTGGAAGTGAACAAAAAACCCTGAGGGTATTACACTACCGCGCAAAGCAGGAGATTAAAAAACTAGTTTTTGCCGAAGCAGATCAACTTGATGTTCTTAAAGCTGCGCAGATTGTCAAAGAAGAAAGAATCGCAGAACCTATTCTCCTGGGACGAAAAGAAATCATTACCGATTTGATGGCTTCCATCGATTTTGACCCTACTTCTGTTCAAATCCTCGATCCAAAAAGCATGGAAGAGCGCGAGATGAAAAATAATTATGCCCAGCTATATTGGAATGATCAAAAGCGAAAAGGTATAACAGAATACGAAGCAAAATCTATTATGCGTGAACGTAATTATTTCGCCTCTATGATGGTTAAAACAGGGGATGCTGATGCTATGATTTCTGGTTATTCAAGAAATTATGCTTCTGTAGTTAAGCCAGTAATGAGTATCATTGGTAAAGCCAAAGGTGTCACTAGAATTGCCGCTACTAATTTAATGTTGACAGAGAGAGGTCCTTTGTTCTTGTCTGATACTTCAATCAATATTGACCCCACTGCAAAAGAATTGGCCAAAATCGCCTACATGAATGCACAGGTCGTTGAAATGTTTGGATTTAAACCAGTGACTGCCATGATCACTTTTGCCAACTTTGGGGCATCAAAACATCCTGGGGTTAAAAAAGTAAGCGAGGCTGTGGATTACCTTCATCGCTATTACCCAGACCTTGAAGTCGATGGGCCCTTGCAGTCTGACTTTGCCTTAAACAAAGAAATGTTGGCAGAGAAATTTCCTTTTTCAGAATTGGTCAAAAAGAACGTTAACACCTTGATTTTTCCTAATCTTGAAGCTGCAAATATTACCTATAAACTCTTAAAAGAGCTCAACGGAGCACAATCTGTTGGTCCTATTTTACTAGGGCTGGAGAAAGCAGTTCACGTACTTCAACTCGGAGCAAGTGTCGATGAGATTGTCAATATGGCTGCCGTTGCAGTCGTAGATGCCCAGCAAAAACAACACAAACCCTTAATATAAACAATATGATTAACCAACTTCACGGTCGCCTTATAGAAAAAAATCCAACTTATGTGGTAATCGATTGCCATGGTGTAGGCTATGAAGTCAATATATCTTTACACACCTATGGTCAAATAGGTTCAGACGAAAATATTCGTTTACACACCCACCTGCAAATTAGAGAAGATGCCAACACCCTTTATGGCTTTTATCAACCCATGGAACGCAGTATTTTTCGCTTATTAATTTCTATTTCTGGGATTGGAGCAAACATCGCTCGAACCATGCTGTCTTCAATGAGCCCGGTAGAAATACAACAGGCGATCATACACGAAGATTTAGCTGCAATAAAAGCGGTTAAAGGAATTGGATTAAAAACAGCTCAAAGAGTTTTAATCGAGTTGAAAGACAAAATTCAAAATATGACCGGAATGTATGAAATTCCAGCCCTTAAAAGCAATACAATCAAAGAAGAAACGTTATCAGCATTAGAGGTTCTTGGTTACCCTAGAAGGCAAGCCGAGAAAGTGATTGATAACATCATTCAAAGTGCCCCAAAGAGTTCTGTTGAAGAACTCATCAAACAAGCTTTGAATAAATTGTAAATAACCTTTGATTGACCAAAGAAAAGCGCATCTAAAACTCCTACGCTTTTCCCTATTACTCACATTATTCATGGGTGTAGGGATTTTAAAAAGTTATGGCCAGAACCCCACTAAAGATACTTCTGAGGCGGGTAGTCTTCCTTTGCCTCAAAACCAAGATATAGCTTCATTTTATAGCTATGACCCTGAACTAGAGCTGTATATATTTACTGCTTCTATTGCAGACTTTCTTGTTGGAACCCCATTAGTTTTAACACCAAAAGAATTTGAGAAACGTGTGTTAAAGGAACAAATGAACGCTTATTTCCGACAAAAGATTACTGTTATTGGTAAAAATAAAGGGCAAGATAATGAGGCTCAAAAAGATCTTCTTCCAGAACTCTATGTCAACTCAAAGTTTTTCTCTTCTATTTTTGGGAGTAATGAAATTGATGTGAAGCCACAGGGTTCTATAGGAATCGATCTAGGTGTTCGCTACCAAAAGACAGATAACCCTTCTTTCTCTCCCAGAAACAGAAGAAACTTTAGCTTCGATTTTGACCAGCGCATTAGCCTTAGCCTCCTAGGAAGTATAGGAGAGCGTTTACAGATCACCGCAAATTATGATACTGAATCAACTTTTGATTTTCAAAATTTAGTCAAACTTCAGTTTAACCCTCCAAAAGTCAATGATTTAAAAAGTTATTTACCTGAATCCTTGACTGATAAAGTAGATGATTTAGAGCAAAAGGGGAACAACATAAGAAATAAAGTAAATGAGGTTAGAAGTAAAATTGACGATGTCAAGGGCAAGCTCCAAAATCTTCAAGATAAAGCCAATAACCTACAAGGGACCGTGGGAAATTATCAAAACAAGATCAATGACTTTTTAAAGAAGCCCGCTTCAGAAGATGCCATTCTTCAAAATATTGATATAGGGAACATCAATATGCCCTTAAATAGTACCTTGATTTCTGGAGCGCAAAGTTTAATGGGAGTAAAGGCGCAATTAAAATTTGGCCGAACCAATATTACTGGGGTATTTGCAGAGCAGCGTTCTCAAAGTCAATCAGTGGTTGCTCAGGGTGGAGGAGCTTTACAAGAGTTTTCTGTTTTCGCCCTAGATTATGAAGCTGATCGGCACTTCTTTTTAGCTCACTATTTTCGGGATAATTATGATCGTTTTTTACAAAGCTACCCCTATATCAATTCTCCTATTCAGATTACTAGAGTAGAGGTGTGGATTACTAATCGTCAATCTCAAGTCAATAATATTCGTAATATTGTTGCTTTTCAAGATTTAGGAGAGTCTAATCCAGTAAGAACACGTTTGGGTCAGTTAAATGCAAGTTTTTTTAACCCCCCATTACCCAATGGTGTTCCTGCAAACGAAGCCAATAAATTAGACCCAGAAAAGATTAACGCTGGCTCTTATATTACAGAAGGAATTAGAGATGTAGGGACTTTAGCCCAGTCTTTTGGGGTGCTTAATGGTCAAGTCCAAGAAGGGTTTGATTATGCATTTCTAGAAAGTGCTCGTAAGTTAGATCCATCAGAATACAACTTACATCCTCAACTTGGATACATTTCATTAAATCAGCGATTGAGTAATGACGAAATTTTAGGGGTAGCTTATCAATTCTCTTATAACGGGGAGGTATATCAAGTAGGAGAATTTGCCAATGGCGGAATCGCTGGAACTAGTATCGATCCTAATAAAGCTAATGCAGAAGTACCACAAGTATACACGAATAACTTAGTGGTAAAAATGCTAAAAAGTAGTTTGACAGATGTGCGTCAACCAGTGTGGAATTTAATGATGAAAAACATTTACAACACTGGCGCCTTTCAATTAGAACAAGAAGATTTTAGGCTTAATATTCTTTACTCTGATCCTTCTCCCATTAATTATTTTTCTCCAGTTGATGCCAGTATTTGGCCAGAAGAATTAGAAAACAGCATTCTTCTGCGCACCCTTAGATTAGACCGCCTCAATATTTACAACGATCCAGAACCAGAAGGGGACGGATTTTTTGATTATATCCCAGGGATAACTGTTGATCCACAATACGGGCGCATTATTTTTCCAACGGTAGAACCCTTTGGTGAAAGCCTATTTGCCCTGCTTGATGATCCTGCTAATAGTGCAGAATCTTATACCGATGAGATGACATACAATGCGAATCAAGCAAAATATGTTTTTAGAGAAATGTATGCCTTAACACAAGCAGCAGCGCTTGAAGCGACAGAGAAAAATAAATACCAGTTAAAAGGACGGTATAAATCTGCTGGCGGAGATGGAATTGCCATTGGAGCATTTAATGTGCCTAGAGGTTCTGTACAAGTAACCGCTGGGGGACGTGTTTTAAGAGAAGGAGTAGATTATACCGTAAATTATCAAATTGGTCGGGTAAAGATTTTGGATCCCGCACTACAGGCGTCAAATATTCCTATCCAGATTTCTGTAGAAAACAACACCTTCTTTGGGCAACAAAACAAGCGATTTAGTGGATTTGATATTACCCACCAATTTAACGAAAAGGTAGCCATAGGAGGAACCTTGATCAATCTTAATGAAAATCCATTAACCCAAAAAGCCAACTATGGGACAGAACCGGTCAATAACACCATGATTGGTTTTAACACTAATTTCTCTGCAGAGATTCCTTTTTTAACCCGCTTGATCAATAAGATCCCTACCATTGAAACAACGGCCCCTTCTAGGATATCTTTCCGCGGAGAAGTGGCTTCTCTCATTGCAGGCGATCCTCGTAATACCCAATTGGAGGGGGAAACAAATGTTTATTTAGATGATTTTGAAGGAGCACAAACAAATATCGATGTCAAAGGAGCGTTTGCATGGAAACTGGCTTCAGTGCCTTTTGAAGGATTTGGAGGATCAAACGCAGGTCAAGACGATTTAGCCGCGGGATATAATCGTGCAAAATTAGCCTGGTATGCCGTTGACCCCGTCTTTTATACACAACAATTTAGGCCAGCAGGAATTAGCAATAGTGATATTTCTCTTAATACGACCCGTCGTATTTTTATTCAAGAGATTTTTCCTGAGCAAGATTTAGTACAAGGACAACCTACCATTCAGCCCACTTTAGATCTAGCCTATTTTCCAGAAGAAAAAGGGCCCTATAATAACCAAGAAAACAGCCTTTTTGAAAACCAGCCAGAACAAAATTGGGGAGGAATCATGCGTTCTATTAACGCTACTAATTTTGAGCAGTCCAACGTTGAGTTTATTGAATTCTGGGTTCTAGATACATTTAACGAGATAGAAACAAACGACAATGATCTAGGAGAGCTTGTTTTCCATTTAGGAAATATCTCAGAAGATATTTTACGCGATGGCCGTAAACAGTACGAAAATGGTTTGCCGGCTACAGAAGCTACAGCAGTACAGACGACTAATTGGGGAAGAACCCCTTCTTCTCAATCCCTTTTATATGCGTTTAATACCATTGAAGAAGACCGCCTCCTGCAAGATGTTGGTTTAGATGGTTTAAACGATGAAGAAGAGCGAGAGATTTACCCTAATGGACCAGTAAACGACCCTGCAGGAGATAATTATGAATATTTTTTACAAGCAGAGGGAAGTATCATTAACCGCTATAAAAACTATAATGGTACTCAAGGGAATTCCCCCATTGCTTTTTCTGATACCGATCGTGGAAGTACAGCAGAACCTGACGCCGAAGATGTCAATCGCGACCAAACCATGAATACTATTGATAGTTATTTTGAATATAGAATTCCTATCCAAAAGAACATGACAGTTGGGACACATCCATTTGTAACAGATGTTCGAGAAAACGTTACGGTTGAACTGCCTAACGGGCAAAACTTAACCACCAAATGGATACAGTTTAAAGTTCCAATTGACAAAAGCTATTATCAAGGGACTAATTTTTCCAGTTATTTTAATACGGTAAACGGTATTCAAGATTTGCGTTCGATTCGTTTTATGCGAATGTTGTTGAGCGGTTTCGATCAATCTGTGGTAATGCGTTTCGGGACTCTTGATCTTGTAAGGGGAGATTGGCGTCGCTATAACCGTTCTTTAAACGAAGCTGTTCTGGCAAATGCAAATACAACAGTAGATGTTTCTACCGTAAATATTTTAGAAAACGAAAATCGCATCCCTGTCAACTACGTTCTTCCTCCAGAAATTCAGCGAGAGCAAATCAACAATAACAACACTATTGTTCGTCAAAACGAACAGTCTCTTTCTTTTAGAGTTTGCGAACTACAACCCATGGATTCTCGTGGAATTTATAAAGGAGTTGATGTGGATTTAAGGCAGTACAAAAAATTAAAAATGTATTTGCATGCAGAATCAATTCGGGGCAAAACCCCACTTCCAGGTTCAGGAACCACAGATGAATACGATAAAAGAATGGTTGCTTTTATTAGACTTGGAACAGACTATCAAGATAATTATTACCAAATTGAAGTTCCCCTAAAACCCACTAGCTATAGCGAGGGTTCATCAAATCGATTTAGCGCAGAAGAAGTATGGCAACCCGATTTTAACTCTATTAATGTTCCAGTTGATCTCTTGTCAAAAATTAAAGCAGCTTATTTGACTAATCCTTCTTTTCAGGCTGCAAGCTACTTTGATGAAGAGCTTAATCCCATTGAGGAGTTTACCCCTATTAGTAGTTTACCCGGAAAAAAGCGGTATAAATTATCGATTAAAGGAAACCCTTCTTTAGGCGCAATTAAAACAATTATGATAGGGGTGAAAAACCCTTCTACCAAAGTGGGTGAGGTTTTATGTGGAGAGGTTTGGTTTAACGAATTCCGTATTGCAGGAATTGATAGTAAGGGTGGTTGGGCCGCTATAGGAGCACTAGATGCCAATATTGCAGACTTTGCTAATGTAAGTGCAAGTGGTCGTTATTCTACCATAGGTTTTGGTAGTATAGATCAATCTCCTAATCAAAGAAGTCGAGAAGAATTATTACAATATGATATTGTATCTACCATAAATGCTGGACAATTACTTCCACAAAAATGGGGAGTCAATTTACCGCTTAATTACAGTGTGGGAGAAACAGCTATTACCCCGGAGTATGACCCTTTTTACCAAGATTTAAGGTTAGAAGATCGACTCAATACCACCCAAAATGCAACTGAACGTAAAGCAATTCGAAATCAAGCCATTGATTACACGAAACGTAAAAGCATCAGTTTAATTGGAGTCCGTAAAGTGGGTAGTCCAGCAAAACCACGTTTTTATAATATTGAAAATTTTGACTTTTCTTATGCCTTTAACGAATTAACGCATCACGATTATGAGATTGAAGATCAATCTAATACCTCATTGCGTTTAGGGGCTAATTATGGACACACCTTTAAGCCTATTGAAATCAATCCCTTTAAGAAAGTAAAGGTTTTTAGCAAAAAACAATACCTGCGCTGGTTAAAAGAAATCAACTTCAATCCCGTACCAGCCAATATTTTGATTAGTTCAAATATCAACCGTTTATTCAATAGTCAGCGCTTTAGAGAAGTATATTTAGAGGGAGTTGATATGGCAAATCAATTGAGTTTGCCCGAGCTGCAACAGCGCAATTTCTTGTTTGATTGGACCTATTCCTTAAATCATAATTTGACCCGGTCATTACGCCTAAATTTTACCGCTTCGAGCAATAATATTGTCAAGAATTATTACGATGAAAACGCTCAGGGTGTAAGAAGAGTGGACAAAGCAAGAGGGATCTGGGATGGACTCTGGGACATGGGGGATCCCAATAGGCATTTCCAAAGCTTAAACCTAACCTATAAACTGCCGTTTAATTATTTACCTTTCTTAAGTTTTATTGATGCTAACTATAGTTATAATGGTGACTTTAGTTGGCAAAGAGGATCTGATATATTAGCAGAGGTGGTGAACGAAAATGGCGATGCTTTAGGGATAGTAAATACCATTCAAAATGTCAATTCAAAATCTCTTAATGGTTCGATACAGACTGATCGTCTCTACCGCATTTTAGGCCTGAATAAGAAAAGGACAAACATCCTTTCTTTACCAGTAAGAAACATTGTTACAGATACTAGCCAAACAAAAAAACCAAAGAAAAAACGAAAGCTTTTGAACGGTGTGGTCGATGTGTTATCAATTTTGAGACGTTTACAATTCTCCTACACAGAAAATAATGGAAAGGTCTTACCGGGCTATCTCCCTAAAGTAGGATTATTGGGAACCCTACAACCTTCTCCAGGATTTACCTTTGGGAGTCAAGCAGATATTCGATATGAAGCAGCTAAGCAAGGCTGGTTGACAGATTTCCCTAATTTCAATCAACCCTTTACACAACTTAAAAACACCCAGCTTAATTTAACCAGTCAGTTAGATTTTGGGAAGGGATTGATCATTGATTTAAGTGCAGAGCGCAATTTTTCTGAAAGTTTAACAGAGAATTTCCATGTAATTAATCAAGAATATGTTCCCCTAAATTCGAATAGTTTTGGAAACTTTGGGATCTCAACAATTTTAATTAAAACAGCCTTTAAGCGATCTAAAGGTGAGGCAAGTCCTTACTTTGACACCTTTAGAGAAAATAGGCAAATTATCGCGAATAGACTAGCGCAAGAAAGAGGAATTCCTCTAAATCAATTAGACCAAGATGGTTATCCCAGTGGCTATGGAAAAAGTCAGCAAGAAGTTGTTATTCCTGCCTTTTTAGCAGCTTATTCTGGGAATGACCCCAATAGTATTTCACTTGACCCAATCAAAAAAGTACCCTTGCCAAACTGGAACTTAAAATATACTGGCTTGATGAATATTAAGTCTTTAAAGAAAGTATTTAATCGTTTTTCTTTGACCCACGCCTATCGTTCCAGCTATACCATTAATCAATTTCAAACAAACCTTGATTATGACCATCAAGCCCCAAATTTAAAAGATACAGGAGGAAATTTCATTTCAGAAAAACTTTATGGTAATATTAATTTAGTCGAGCAATTTAATCCATTGGTTAGGGTGGATCTAGAATTAAAGAATTCGTTTAAATTTTTGGCAGAACTTAAGACAGATCGTGCTTTATCGTTGAGTCTAGACAATAATCTTTTAACCGAAACTAGTGGAGAAGAATATATTCTAGGAATGGGCTATCGCATTAAAGACCTTCCTTTCTCGACAAATATAAGCGGAAGAAAGCGCACCCTTAAAGGAGATTTGAATATTAAAGCAGATCTTTCTTACCGCAATAATATTACAGTACTGCGCAATCTCGAAATTGACAACAATCAAGTTACCGCTGGGCAAACCCTATGGTCGATTAAAGTCACGGCAGACTACGCGCTTTCGCGTAATTTGCAGGCACTTTTCTTTTATGACCATAACTTTTCTAAGTTTGCGATTTCTACTGCCTTTCCGCAAACCAGTATCCGCTCTGGAATTACCATTCGATATAATTTTGGAAATTAATTGATTGGGATTTCATCCAAAAATTTATATTTGCTTTAAGCAAAATTTAAGCTATGAACGTACCAGAAAATTTACACTATACAAAAGATCATGAATGGATTTCCATTGAAGGAGATGTTGCCACTATTGGTATTACAGATTATGCTCAAAGAGAGCTAGGCGATATCGTTTATGTAGAAGTTGAAACCATAAATGAAACTGTTGAAGCAGAAGAAGTCTTTGGAACGGTAGAAGCCGTCAAAACAGTCTCAGACTTATTTATGCCCTTAAAAGGCACAGTGATCGAGTTTAACGAATCACTTATAGATGCTCCAGAAGTAGTCAATGATTACCCTTATGGCGAAGGTTGGATGATTAAAGTGCAACTTGATAATCTAGAGGATCAAACGGCATTACTCGATGCAGCGGCTTACAAATCGCTGATTGGTGCCTAAGTTTTATTGGACAATATTCACGATAAGTGTAGCTACATTTATTGTGTTTTTTTCTACTGTACCTTTACAGTTACCGCCATTGAATAATGTAGGTTTAAGTGTAGATAAACTAGCTCACTGTCTCACCTATTTTGTTCTTTCTACTATGCTGGGTTTAGCCCTTGAGTTGGATTGGATCATGAAAAACAGTAACAGAATTGTCTTTTTAGTTGTATTTCAATTTAGCCTTACCCTTGAGTTTATTCAGGGTTATGCATTGGTTTATAGGACATTTGAAATCTATGATCTAATTGCAAATTCAGTTGGGATTTTAGCATTTATGCTTTTAGCAAAAACTATCAAAAAAATTGCTGTCAAAAGCCGTATTTTTATAAATTAGCCTCCTAAACTTTGTGCAATGCAATTAAAAAAGAATCCCAAAGCTGATTTGACCAAAAATAGTAGCCTCTATTTTGCCATTGGATTAGCTATCGTATTATTCATTTCATGGCAAGCCATCGAATGGAAAACATATGAAAAAACAGGATATGGCTATGAATCATTAAACGTCGAAGACGAAGATGATGAAGAAGTGCCAATCACTGAACAGATAAAAACACCTCCACCACCTCCACCTCCACCGCCAGCTCCAGAGGTGATTGAAATCGTGGAAGACGAAGAAGAAGTAGAAGAGACCGTGATTGAATCAACAGAGACAGATCAAGAAGAGATAGTTGAGGTTGAAGATATCGAAGTTGAAGACGATTTTGAAGACGTCGATGTTCCTTTTGCCGTAATTGAAGATGTACCCATCTTTCCTGGCTGCGAGAGTGTAGCAAAGTCTCAAAGAAGAGAATGTTTTCAAGAGAAAATGAATAAGCACATCCGTAAAAATTTCCGTTATCCAGAAATTGCACAAGAAATGGGTATCCAAGGAAGAGTTTATGTGCAGTTTGTCATTGCAAAAGATGGTTCTATCACAAGTATTCGTATGCGTGGTCCAGACAAGAATTTAGAGAAAGAAGCCAAGAGAATAATCTCTAGACTTCCTAAAATGACTCCTGGAAAACAACGTGGACGAGCAGTTCGTGTACCCTTTAGTATTCCAATTACCTTCCGCTTACAATAAAAGCAAAAAATCGAAACATACAAAACCCGAAGTTTACTCCGGGTTTTTTTGTGTTCAAAAAGCAATAGAAAACGAGGAATATCGTTAGAGTGGTATTATCTTTGTTCCGCAAGAAAGAATGAATATGTCTGTTGAAGCTACTGCAACAAATACCAATTGGCTTGATGAATTTAAAGCAATCACAAAGATGCGCCTAGCGCTAAGTGTGGTGTTTTCCTCCATTGCTGGCTATCTTCTAGCAGCAGAGACAATTAATTATACTGATTTAACCTTGCTTGTCATAGGGGGCTATTGCCTTGTTGGTGCCTCAAACGCCTTTAATCAAGTTATTGAAAAGGATCTAGATGCTTTAATGCTTCGTACTAGAAATAGACCACTGCCTGCAGGTCGTATATCGTCTTTTACTGCTTTGACTATCGCCTTGGGGATGTCTGTGATGGGAATTGGTTTATTGTATTTATTAAATTGGAGGACGGCGTTTTTTGGGAGTATTTCCATATTGTTATATGTGATGCTGTACACCCCTTTAAAAACAAAAACACCGCTAGCTGTTTTTGTAGGAGCCTTTCCAGGGGCAATACCATTTATGTTAGGCTGGGTAGGATATACGAACTATTTTGGAATAGAACCAGGGATCTTGTTTATGTTACAATTTTTTTGGCAGTTTCCTCATTTTTGGGCCATTGCATGGATGCTAGATGAAGATTATAAAAAGGCTGGGTTTAAAATGTTACCCACTGGGAAAAAGGATCAAGGAACAGCTTTTCAGATTATCGTCTATACCCTTTGGATGATATTAATATCGCTATTGCCATTTACCCATTATACGGGTGCGTTACAATTAAGTGTATTTGGTGCAATAGCCGTGAGCCTTGTTGGCCTAGGTATGTTGTACTTTGCAGGGAATCTAATGCAAAAAAGAGACGATCAATCTGCACGCCGCCTCATGTTAAGTAGCGTATTTTATATCAGTGCGGTACAAGTAATCTATGTGATGGATAAATTTTTAGTGTATGGAAATTAATGTGAAAGAACGAAATAGTAGAACAAAAAAAATGATGCTTTGGTTCGGGATGATTAGTATGGCCATGACATTTGCGGGTCTAACCAGTGCATATGTCGTGAGTAGTTCTAGAGCTGACTGGCTAGAAAGTTTTGCTTTACCCGCAGTATTCACCTATAGCACGATTACCATTGTATTAAGCAGTGTTACTTTTAGTTTAGCCAATAGAAAGTTAAGCCAAAATAAGCTAGGGCAGTTTAAAACCATGCTCTGGTTAACACTAGCACTTATTATTACATTTATTAATTTTCAGTTTCAAGGATTTAGTGAGATTATCTCTTCAGGCTATTATTTTACTGGAGCAGAAAGTTCGATTACCACTTCATTTTTATATGTTTTAGTACTGCTTCACTTGGCCCATGTCTCGGCAGGATTAATTGTTCTTAGCGTGGTATTAATTAATGCCTATCGAAATCAATACAGCTCTGAACAGACTCTAGGGGTTAAACTAGCCGAATTATTTTGGCATTTCCTTGATTTTCTATGGTTATATTTGTTCTTGTTTGTAACAATTTATCAGTAAAAACACTTAAATTTGTTTCAGTAATTTGACGATTTTATATGGAAGTAGCAGCAACCAACACCAATGAAGAAATTAACGTTTGGGGTGGAGGGAATAAACCCTTAAGCGCGAGTTATGGTAAGATGATGATGTGGTTCTTCATCGTATCTGATGCATTAACATTTTCAGGATTTTTAGTAGCATACGGCTTTTCACGCTTTAAAAACATAGACTCATGGCCTATAGCCGATGAGGTTTTTACGCACTTTCCTTTTTTACACGGAGTTGATGCTCCAATGTACTATGTCGCATTAATGACCTTTATTTTAATTTTCTCTTCTGTAACTATGGTACTTGCAGTAGATGCAGGCCATCACATGAATAAGGTAAAAGTTACTTTTTATATGTTTTTAACCATTATTGGTGGTGCGATTTTCGTGGGATCACAAGCATGGGAGTGGAAAAACTTTATCAAAGGAGAATACGGAGCACTAGAGACAAGAGGAGGGCAAATCCTTCAATTTGTCGATGGGGACACTGGAAAACGTATTGCGCTTGATGCTTTTGCCACTAATATCGCTTCTAATAGAACCACTCACCAAAGCAGTAATGGAATTTGGTTTGTGAACGAAACAAGTTTGCCTAATTTCACAGTAGAAGAAGTAAAAGCAGGTTTTGCTGCAATTGAAAATCTTTTAATTCGCGGAGAAAAAATCGATGAGAATGGACAAAAAATAGTGCTTTCGAGAGAAGCATCTCTAGCAAAGATTAACGATGCCGTAAGTGTTGTAGAGGGAGCTAATCTAATTCACAATGAATATGGAAATCGCCTTTTTGCAGATTTCTTTTTCTTTATCACTGGCTTTCACGGTTTCCACGTATTCTCTGGTGTTGTGATAAACATTATCATTTTTTTTAATGTGATTAGAGGGACTTATGAGCGCAGAGGACATTATGAAATGGTTGAAAAAGTAGGGCTTTATTGGCACTTTGTCGATTTAGTTTGGGTTTTTGTATTCACTTTTTTCTATTTGGTATAACAATAAATTACAGCACATGGCACACGCAGATCAAAAATTAGTCATCTTTAGAGGACTATTAAAATTCAAATCTAACGTTCAAAAGATTTGGGGGGTACTAATTTTCTTATCTATTGTAACAACAATCGAAGTTGTTCTTGGGATTATCAAGCCAGAAAGTTTGATGAATATGGTTTTTGGGATGAAAATTCTTAACTGGATATTTATCATCTTAACAATTGTTAAGGCTTATTACATTGCATGGGACTTTATGCATATTCGCGATGAAAAAGGTTCTTTTAAAGGATCGATTGTACTTCCGTTAGTAATTTTAATACCTTACTTAGCTTTTATATTGTTAGTGGAGGCAGATTATATTTTTGACGTAATGGACACCGGTTTCGTTAGTTGGAATTTCTAATCCCTGCTAATGAAAAAGGAAGCATTTAAGAAGTTTTTAGTTCTGGGGATACTCTTTATATTCCCTCTGGTTATCTACCTTTTTTTTGCTTCTGGAATCAACAATTTTGCTCGTCTTCCTATCCTTACAGAAGATGTAAACGAAATTAATACTTGGTCAACACTAACGGGGACGTCTCATCAATTTGATGGAATGATTTCCATCGTTGGTTTTTGGGGCAGTGATCTTGAGTTGCGCAAGGCAGATGCCTTCAATCTAAATCAAAAAATTTACAAGCGCTTCTATCAATTTAAAGACTTTCAATTTGTCATGATTGTTGAAGAGGGTCAACAAGATAAAGTCAAAGAAATATTAGCCGAGTTACAAAAGGGTGCTGAGACAGACATGTCTAAATGGAAGTTCGTCTTTGGGAATAAGGCAGCCATCATTGAACTTTTTTCTAGTTTTAAAACAGACGTTTCTCTTAACGATAAAGCCAGTAACTCAATCGTATTTATTATTGATCGCACAAAAAAATTGCGAGGAAGAGACGATGACGAAGAAGTAGGAACACTCTATGGTTATAACACTTCTTCTGTTGCAGAACTCAATAAAAAAATGACCGACGATGTCAAGGTTATTCTAGCCGAATATCGTCTTGCCCTTAAAAAGAATAATAGCAATAGGGCTAAGTAAGTTTTCTTACGATCATCAGCTTAAAATTCCTTAATTTTGTGGTATGAAAAAGGGCAGTACTGTAGGGCTGATTGTTGTACTTATTATTTTTGGATATATTTTTATTCCAAAGATATTTCAACGCGTTTCAGAAAATGATACAATTGGCAGTAATAGATCTGTAAAACCAGGCTATACTGCGCTGGACTTTATTCGTCTTAATAGCCAAGCTAAAAAGGTTCCCGATTTTTTATTCCTCAATCAAGACAGCATTTATATTTCTAATGAAGATTTTTTAGGAAAGGTATATGTGGCAGAATTTTTCTTTAGTCGTTGCCCTTCCATTTGCCCCATTATGAATAAAAATATGAAAGTGTTGTACGATCGCTTTGGTGATCGAGATGATTTTGCCATTGCTTCTTTTACCATTGATCCTGAAAATGACACCCCTTCGGTTTTAAAGAAATACGCAGAAGCTTATGTCGACAAAAATTCCTCTTGGCAATTTTTAACCTTAGATAAGCCTACCGTTTATGAACTTGCAAATAAGGGGTTCAATATTTTTGCCTCAATTAATCCAGCAGTTACTGGAGGTTTTGAACACCAGGGGTATTTTGCCTTAATCGATCAAAATGGCTTTATTCGTTCAAGACGTGATGATTATGGCAACCCCATTGTTTATTATATGGGTATCGATCAAGAAGAAGACAAAGAACAAGGAGTAGATCAGCTTTTAGTTGATATAGAAAAACTATTAAACGAAAAATAAGTATGAAAAAAGAGTCATTAAAAGCGAACGAATTAAAATATAAAAACTTAATCATTGCCGTTTCAGTTCTCATACCAATTGTAGTTGCATTACTTTTTAGAATTAGGCTAGAAGGGGTTCAGTCATTCACCTTTTTACCCCCTATTTATGCTGCGATTAACGGTTACACTGCGGTGATTTTGATTATTGCATTGTGGGCTATAAAAAATAGAAGAATCACTTTGCATGAGCAATTAATGAAAATCGCGATAGGCTTATCCTTTACTTTTTTATTGATGTATGTAGCTTATCACTTGACTTCAGACCCCACCCCATTTCAAGGAAAAGGATGGATTAAAACAGCTTATTATTTTATCTTGATTTCTCATATTATCCTTTCTGTTGTGATTATTCCATTGGTGTTAATTTCCTATGTACGTGCTATTTCTCAGCAGTTTACGTCCCACAGAAAAATTGCTAAGCTTACTTTCCCTATTTGGTTGTATATTACCATTACAGGAGTAATTATCTATCTAATGATTTCCCCTTATTACGCCTAGATGAAACAAAATACACTCTTTTTTATTGGTTTGTTTATAGTTTTTTTGCTTTTTCCAGAGCAAGCAGAAGCACAATGTTCCATGTGTCGAGCAGTATTAGAATCTGAAGAAGGACAAGCTACGGCTAAGGGTATCAACGATGGGATCGTCTATTTAATGGCCATGCCTTATATCTTAGTTGCTGGGGTAGGTTATGTGGTTTATCGTATGATGTATAAATAATTTTTGTTCATCTGTAACAAAAAAGGAAGGATTACGTCATATTAGATATAATTTGCATAATCATTCATGATACAGATTAATGAATTACACAAATCTTATAAAATGGGGAGTAACTTACTCCATGTTTTAAAAGGAATTAACCTATCGGTTGAAGATGGAGAACTAGTCGCTATTATGGGTTCTTCTGGTTCTGGAAAATCAACTTTGTTGAACATTATCGGGATGTTAGATCTCCTAGACACAGGAACCTATGAATTAGATAAAGTTTTAATAGAAGACCTAGATGAAACCAAAGCAGCAAAGTACCGTAACAAATTTTTAGGTTTTGTATTTCAGTCCTTTAATTTGATCAATTATAAAACCGCTTTAGAGAATGTTTCTCTTCCTTTGTACTATCAGGGTGTCAATAGAAAGGAGCGTAAAGAGAAAGCGCTCAAATACTTAGCTAGTGTTGGACTAGCGGATTGGGCTACTCACTTACCTAGTGAGCTTTCTGGAGGGCAAAAACAACGTGTTGCTATCGCAAGAGCACTAGCCTCTGAACCTAAATTACTCTTAGCAGATGAGCCTACAGGCGCCCTGGATACACAAACTTCTTATGAGGTGATGGATATCATCCAGAAAATTAATCAAGACGGGAAAACCATTTTAGTCGTTACCCACGAAGAAGATATTGCACAGATGTGTAAACGCATAGTGCGTTTGAAAGATGGTATAATTATAGAAGATGTTAAAGTTGACCAAGTTATAGCAGCACAATATGTTTAGTCAAGATCGCTGGCAAGAAATTTTTGAAACGATTCGTAAGAATAAGCTTCGTACATTCCTATCAGGATTTACAGTGGCTTTAGGGATTTTGATTTTCATCATCCTGTTTGGTTTTGGGAATGGTTTAAAAAATACGTTCAAAGAATTTTTCCTTGATGATGCAACCAATACACTTTATTTATTCAGAGGAAAAACTTCAAAGCCCTATAAAGGTTTTAAAGCGAATCGACGGATTGAATTTAAGAACGAAGATCTCAAAGATATCAAGGAAAACTTTCCTTTCTTTTTAGAATATATTACGCCTAGGATTTCAAGAGGAGCCTCTGTTCGCTACAAAAACGAATTTGACAATTACACTACTCGCGGGATTGCACCAGATCATCAATATGCAGAAAAAACTATTATTATGAATGGCCGCTATATCAACGAGCTAGACATAAAAAATAGAAGCAAGAACGCTGTAATTGGTCGCTTAGTAGCAAGAGATCTATTCAAGCGAGAAGACCCTCTAGGAAAATTTATCGATGTCGGAAACAGTGTCTTTAAAGTGGTAGGTGTTTTTCAAGATGACGGTGGAGATAATGAGGAACGTTTTATTTATATTCCATACACAACAAGACAATCCCTCGAAAAAGGAAATGATAAGCTAGACCAAATTATTGTGGCATTTCGTCCAGAACTAGGACATACGGGTGCCGTTTCTTTTGAAAGACAATTACGCACTTTTTTAAAAGAAAAAAAATCCATAGATCCTACTGATCCTAGAGGGATTTTTATCCGAAATGTTGCCGATCAATTAAAACAAAATCAGCTGTTTGCCAATGTTTTGCAACTCATTGTAACCTTTGTAGGCTTAGGGACATTAATCGCTGGAATTATTGGAATTTCTAACATCATGGTTTTTGTCGTAAAAGAGAGAACCAAAGAACTAGGAATTAGAAAAGCTTTGGGGGCTACCCCAAAATCTGTAATTCAAATGATTCTTCAAGAATCTATTTTTATTACCACCATTTCTGGTTATGTAGGAATGGGTATTGGGATATTAATTCTCAATAATATAGGGGAATCCCTAGAGGATTACTTTATTAAAAACCCCTATATCGATATAGAAACAGCACTCTTTTCAACATTAATTTTAGTCATTTTTGGTGGAGTCGCGGGATACATTCCTGCAAAGCGTGCTGCAAGTATTAAACCTATAGTTGCTTTAAGAGATGAATAGTTTAAAGATCATATTTGACCGCGACACTTGGCAAGAAATTTTTGGGTCTATCCAAAAAAATAAAGTGCGAACCATTATCACCGTTATTGGAGTTTTATGGGGTATCTTTATTTACATTGCCCTATCGGGTTCTGCTAATGGACTTGACAATGGTTTTGAAAGAGAGTTTGAAAATATTGCCATGAATTCTATGTTTGTTTGGGCACAAAGAACAAGCATACCATATGAAGGTTTTAAGACCGGGAGAAATCCACAATTAAAATTAAAAGACGCTCAAACCTTATTCAATAATATTCCTGAAATTCAATTTATCGCTCCAAGGAATGCTAAGGGTGTCTTTGATGGAACAAGTGGTTCACAAATCGTAAGAGAGGCTAAATCTGGGACCTACAATATCTATGGTGACTTTCCAGAATACACTAAAATTGCTACAAAAAAGATTTATGATAAAGGAAGATTCATCAATCAATCTGATATCGATAATGCACGTAAAGTTTGTGTAATTGGAGAACGTACTCAGAAAGAATTATTTGAAGAGGACGAAGAGCCAGTAGGCAAGTTTATTCGAATTGACGACATTTATTTTCAAGTTATTGGGGTACATAAATATATTGAAGGAGGAGGATTTGAAAGTGACGGAGATGTATTTATTCCTTTTGCAACTTTTAAAAAATTATACAATACAGGAGAAAACGTAGATTGGTTTACCATTGCCGCTTATGATGATGTAGATGTTATCCAAGTAGAAAAAGACGTCAAGCAAACCCTAAAACGGATTCACCGTGTTAGCCCAAAAGATGAAAGAGCCTTTGGATCATTCAATTTAGGAGAAGTATTTAACCGAATTATGGGATTTGCCAAAGGGATGACCTTTTTATCCCTTATTGTAGGTATAGCAACCATTATTGCGGGGGTCATTGGAATCGGGAACATACTACTGATTTCTGTCAAAGAACGCACAAAAGAATTAGGGGTAAGAAGAGCTTTAGGAGCAACCCCATCTGAAGTCCGTATGCAAATTATTTTAGAATCGATCTTTCTAACCGTCATTGCAGGCATTTTTGGAATCGTATTAGGTGCATTTGTATTAGCTGGAATCAATGCAGGTACAGCTAATCTAGAAGATTTTCCCTATACGAACCCTACTGTCCCTATTTCATTTGTTATAGGGGCTTTAGCGATCATAGTCACTTTAGGTACCCTTATTGGTTTAATCCCTGCACAAAGAGCTGTGAGTATTAATCCCATAGACGCATTAAGAGAAGAATAAAAATTAATAGATCCCTAATTATGAATAAAATTGTACGTTATTTAATCATCGCCCTTGTTGTTTTTAGCGTTTTGTTTGCTGCTGCCTATTTTGTAAAATCAAATAGTAAATCAATTATTAGCTATGAAACAGAAACGGCATTAATCACTTCTATTGAAAAGAAAACTGTCGCAACTGGAAAAGTAATTCCAGAAGATGAAGTAGAAGTAAAACCACAAGTACAAGGAATCCTTCAAGCTCTTTATGTAGAAGAAGGAAATTTTGTCAATGAAGGAGACTTGCTTGCCAAAATTAAAGTTGTCGCAGATGAAGGTCAATTAAACAGTGCTAGAGGACGTTTAGCCAATACAAAGATTGTATTAAAAAATGCAGAGATTGAATACAACCGAAACAAAAATCTTTTTGAGCAAGAAATTATTTCTCAACAAGAGTTTCAAACAGCTGAACTCAACTATAATCGTGCTAAGCAAGATGTCAAAAATTCGCAAAGTGATTTTGAAATCATCAAATTAGGGTCTGCTGGTGGAGCTGCCTCTGCCAATACTAATGTTAGAGCAACCGTAGCTGGTACAGTTCTAGAACTTCCTGTAAAAGAAGGAGATCAAGTGATTGAAAGTAACTCTTTTAATGCCGGAACTACCATTGCTATTATTGCAGACTTGAATAAAATGATTTTTGAAGGGAAAGTAGATGAAGCAGAAGTTGGAAAACTTAAAATAGGAATGCCTTTAGCTATTAATTTGGGCGCCATTCAAGATAAAGAGTTTGCAGCGAAATTGAAGTTTATTGCCCCCAAAGGGAATGAAGAACAAGGAGCAGTACAATTTAAGATTGAAGGAGATGTTACCTTAGATGACGACTTTTTTGTTCGCGCAGGCTACAGCGCAAATGCCTCTTTAGTTCTTGAGCGCAAGGATAGCATTCTCGCTTTGCCAGAAGCGCTATTACAGTTTGATAAAGACACAGAACAACCCTATGTTGAGATTCAAATTGAAGAGCAAAAATTTGAAAGAAAAGATATCGAAATAGGAATTTCTGATGGAATCAATGTTGAAATTATCTCTGGACTTACAATCGAAGATAAAATCAAAGTTTGGAATAAGACAGAAGCAAAGAAGCTAGGAGAAGACGAAACCGCTGGCCAAGAATAAATAAATGAAAAAAGTATTATATTATTTTACATTAGTCCTTGTGTTTTTTGGGACACTAGCTCATGCACAAACTAAGCTGTGGTCCATAGAAGAATGTGTTGAACTCGCCATAGAGAAAAATATCACAATCAAGCAGAATGAACTCAACTATGCAAATGCAGAAATTGACAAACTCTCTGCCTTTGCTAGCTTTTTCCCTAATGTAAATGCTAGTGCAAACCACTCTTGGAATATTGGACTCAATCAGAATATTACCACAGGTCTTCTAGAAAATGTAACCACACAATTCTCTTCTGCGGGAATTAATTTAGGGGTAGACATCTATAAAGGAAAACAAAACTTTAACCAGTTACATCGTGCAAATTTAGCTTTACTTGCCAGTCAATATCAATTAGCAGATATTAGCGATGATATATCTCTTTTAGTCGCAAATGGTTTTTTACAAATCATGTTCAACAAAGAAATTCTAGGAGTTCAACAAGCTCAGTTAGAAGTTTCTCAAGCAGAACTCAAACGTTCAAATGAACTAATTAAAGCAGGGGTGCTTACCATAGGAGATATTTATGAACTTGAAGCAAACATCGCTACCCAGAAACAAGCCGTTGTTCAATCAGAAAATAACCTACGCTTAGCTAAAATTAATCTTGCTCAGTTATTATTAATCACCGACTATGAAAACTTTGACATAGAAATGGTGGACTTAGACGTTCCATTTTCTAAGGTCATGCAAGAGTCTCCTAAAAAAGTCTATGAAAAAGCTTTAAGCTTTCGTAATGATATCAAATTAGCCGAAACAAATGTTACCATTGCAGAAACCGATTTAAAATTAGCTAAAGGGAGCTTACAGCCATCTTTAAGAGCTTTTTATGGATACAGCACACGTTTATCTTATGCAGACAGACTGCGGGGTACAGGCGAGTTTACAGATCTTCCAATTGGTTTTGTAAGCAGTACTGGAGAAATCGTCAATACCCGTGTTGAAGGAAGAGAGATTGTTGCTCCACTTCCTATCGCAGATCAATTAGGGTTAAACGATGGACACAATTTTGGGATCCAATTGAGTATCCCTATTTTCAATGCCTTTGTAGCAAAGAATAATGTTAAGCGTAGTAAGATCAACCTTGCCCGCTCAGAATTTGCAAAAGAACAACAGCAACTTGATTTAGAGACCAATATCAATCAAGCCTATAATGATGCAGAAGGTGCAGCAACTTTTTATGAAGCTGCCAAAGAAACTGTCAAAGCAAGAGAAATCACCTATACCAATGCTCAAAAGCGTTTTAATGCTGGAGTATTAGACTCCTTTAGTTTTTCACAAATCAAGCAACTCTATGAAGCAGCGGTGTCTGATGAGGTACGCGCTAAGTTTGACTATATCTTTAAATTAAAGGTATTAGAATTCTATTTTGGAATTCCGTTAGAATTTTAAGCGACATATGACTGCCCTAGAGAGTGTATATTTTTTTTGTAATTTGGTTTGACCCAAAAAAATACAATGAAATCTAAAACTATAAGTGCATACGAAAACGCACATTTAGACATTCCAGGGAACCCCTCGACTGCTAAGTCTAGTACCTTGATCTTGAATCAAAGGGAAAATGCCGAACCGCTCAATTGTTTGACAGAAGAACAATGGAGACATTGGACATCACAAGGATATGTAGTGGTCAAAGCAGCTATTTCTAAAGAACAAGCTAACGCCACTGCAAATTTTTTATGGGAGTTTGAAGCGAAAAGTCCAATCGATCCTTCTACTTGGTACACCGCCCCGCGTGCAGAAATGAAAATGAAAGAACTTGCTGGTACAGGAATGGTTGAAGTCTATAATCACCAACAATTATGGAATAATCGCCAAAGCGAGAAAGTATATAAGGCTTTTACAGATGTATGGGGAACAGAAAAATTATGGGTTACCATTGACAGAGCTAATCTCAACTTTCCCATTCAGCCTGGTTTTGAACACAAAGGTTTTATTCACTGGGATTATGATCCTGAAACAAAACCCCAAAATGTTCAAGGGGTGTTAGCCCTAGCCGATCAAACCGATGAAAATATGGGGGGCTTTCAGTGCATCCCTTGGCTTTTTCAAAATTATGACACCTGGAAATTAGACCAACCTAAAGATCGCAATAGATTTAAACCAGATATTACTCGCTTAGAAGACAAACTTGTCAAAGTAAAATTAGAGGCAGGAGATCTCTTGATTTTTAACAGTTGTCTTCCACATGGCATCCGCCCTAATCTGTCAAAGGGTAAGGTGCGAATTGCACAATACATATCGATGATGCCAGCTGAAGAAGAAAATGAAGCGTTAAAAAAATGGCGCATCAACTCTTGGAAAAATAGAGTTGCTCCAGAAGGCTACGCTTTTCCTGGTGATCCTAGAAACTGGGAACAAACAAAATATAAAACCGCTCAACTTTCTCCTTTAGGAGAGAAACTTTTAGGGCGATCAAAATGGTAAGAAATTAATGAAAGAATACCTTTTGCACATAGAAACCGCTACAACGAATTGTTCTGTTGCCGTTTCTCTAGAGGGAGAATTATTATACTGTAAAGAGAGTAATGCACTAGATTTTAGACACAGTGACTATCTTCATTTATTTATTGAAACTGCTTTAAAAGAAGCAGGTGTGGCTATACAATCTCTAGCTGGTGTAGGAGTAAGTATGGGCCCAGGCTCTTATACAGGACTTCGTATTGGCGTTTCTTCTGCCAAAGGCATTTGCTATGCGAATTCAATTCCACTAGTCGCTGTAAATTCTCTTGAAGTACTTGCACAACAAGCTAAAGTCGAACAAGACGCCTTTATTTTACCCATGATCGACGCTCGTCGCATGGAGGTCTTCACTATGACACTGAATGAAAAGCACCAAGTTATACAACCCACAACAGCCAAAATTGTAACCCCAGAATGGAGTGAAGATCTTCCAAAAGGGAAGAAAATGGTCATCGGCTCTGGGGCAGAAAAATGTAAAACGATTTTACAGGGAGTCGACTATGACTATCAAACAAACATTTCGGTTCCCTCTGCCCGTGATATGGTAGGTTTAGTTACTAAAAAGTACAAGAATAAAGACTGGGAAGATGTCGCTTATTTTGAGCCTTTTTATCTTAAAAACTTCTACAGCAATACAGCTAAATCTAGTTAGGCTTTTCAATGTTTTTAAATTTTTCTAAAGAGGTATAGGGTAAGTTACATTTGTTGTTTTTACAAAAATAAATCAATGTCTTTCCAGCTTGATAGCGACCTTTTAACAAGGTAGCTTCAGACGCTGTTATACTGGCCGCCCAATGGTTTACTTTTAAATAAGATCTTTTTAAATCTTTTATCCATTCTATAGCCTCTGGTCCCACAACAACAATTTCAATATGGGGTTCTTGAAGGCTTAGCGCTAGTCTTAGCCAAGTGCTATAAGCTCTGGGATAATCTAGCATCTCCTTGGCGACAAGTGCGATCATTTCTTTGGCGTGGTCATACCAATCTATTTGCCCTAGATGAATACTAGCTCGAATTAGGTTTTCGGCCATGATTGCATTTGAAGAGGGGATCACATTGTCGTTGATTTCTTTTGTCTGAAGGATTAATTTTTCTTCTTCAGCAAAAACAAATAGCGCCGTTTCTTGGGCATTAAACCTTTCTTTACAGTAGTGGATTAACGCACTGGCTTTATCGAGAAATGAAGAGTCGAAAAAAGTTTCATAAGCATCTAAATAATAGGAAATTAAATGACTGTAGTCTTCTAAAAATCCATTGACTGGATCGGCCTTTTTTTTGTTGAGTCGATATAATCCTCCTTCTTTTTTATGGAATGTTTTTTCCATAAATAAAAGATGTGCTTTAACCAGTTGCAAATAGGAAGTGTTTTGAAAAACGTTGGCCGCTTTTAGAATACCCCTCCCAATAAGTGCATTCCAGGAACAAATGATTTTATTGTCTAGACATACAGGAGTGCGTTTTATGCGATGACGGAAAAGCGTTGCTTCCCATGTGACAATTCTATCGTTAAAGGATTCAGGGAGATTATTATTTTGAATGAAATCTAATGGAGACTGCTTTCTAAAAAGTACATATTGATTCTTTTCCCAGTACCCATTTTTATTTATACCAAAATAAGACTTGAAATAGGCTTGATTTAGAAGTCCCAATTCTTCTAATTCGAGTAGGGTCCAAACATAAAATGCGCCTTCAGTTAAGTTTTTTTGAACGTCGAGGCTATCTGCATCTAATGAGGCATAAAAACCTCCTTGCGCACTACTTAAATCTCTTTGCAAAAAAGAAATGGTTTTGTCCACAGCTTCCTTGTAGATTGCTTTAGGTTGATCTTGATAAGCACAGCTGTAACTGTAGAGCAACTGCCCATTATCATAGCCCATTTTTTCAAAGTGAGGGATATGCCATTTTTCATCCACTGAATAACGCGAAAATCCACCGCCAACTAAATCGAAAATCCCCCCTAAAGCCATTTTTTCTAAAGTGAAATGAGCGTGCTTTTTAAATTGATCGCTTGAAAGAAAAAGGTCGATTATCGTAGGCATCATAAACTTTGGTGCGCCTAATAATCCTCCGTTTTCATAATCGAGTTTACCGTTTAAATGATCGAGGGCTTTGTCAAGTGCTTTTTGTTCAAATGCAAGTGCATCTTTACTTTTCTCTAGTTCGAGTTGTTGCATTCCTTTTTCAAGATGGGTAGCATACTGTAATAAACTTTCTGGTTCTTTTTGTTGGAGGTTCACGATTTGTATTAAGTAATCCATCCACTGTGCTTTAGGGAAATAAGTTCCTCCCCACACTGGGCGGCCATCTGGCAATGCGACAATATTAAGGGGCCAACCCCCTTGTCCAGTTAGCATTTGCAACGCTTGCATATAGACTTGATCAATATCGGGGCGTTCTTCCCGATCTACTTTAATGCTCACAAAATGGCTGTTCATTAAAGTAGCCACAGCTTCGTCTTCAAACGATTCATGCTCCATCACATGGCACCAGTGGCAGGCAGCATATCCAATACTAATGACTACGAGTTTGTCCTCTTTTTGCGCTTTCTTTAGCGCTGTTTCCTCCCACGGGAACCAATCCACAGGATTATTCGCATGCTGCAAAAGGTAAGGGCTTTGCGCATGAGCGAGTGCATTTTCTTTAGAAGAAGATCCTCTAGCCATTGATTGCTGTGACCGTAGCTACTTTCCCAGGAAGCATTTCTTTTAGCATGGTTTCAATTCCATTCTTTAAGGTAATGGTAGAAGAAGGGCAACCACTGCATGCGCCTTGTAAGACAACTTGGACCGATTTATCTTCGGTATTATAGTTGTCAAAAAGGATATTCCCCCCGTCTGAAGCGACAGCGGGTTTTATATAATCTTCAATAATCTTGACTATTTCTTGAGAGGTTTCGTCTAGCTCTTCTATTGGTGTCGCACTTGAAGAGAAAGTCTCTTGTGTAGGTGCAACAGAACTAATAATCGTTTTCCCGTCCTCAATATATGCACGAATAAATTCCCTTACTTTCATGACGACGGTTTCCCATTCTACCTCTTCTTTTTTATTGATGGAAATATAATTTGTGTCGAGAAAAATTTCCTTTACAAATGGAAATTGAAAGAGTGCAGCCGCAATAGGGGCAGTAGAGGTGTCTTCAATAGATTTAAATTCATACACCGCATCGACTAACATTTTATTCGCAACAAATTTCATCACACTAGGGTTAGGGGTGCTTTCTGCATAAACGGTGAAAGGAATCTTTTTAAGATCTAACGCTGCAGTGACTTTCCCTCCATCGTTTAAGTATTTTTGAATCTCCTGACCTACTTCGTCTATTACATCTTTCCAATCTAAAATATCAAAGCGTTCTAATGCTAAGCCATTATCCATTAACTCCACAGATTTGACAAAAGGTAAATAAAACATTTGCTGTACCAGCGGAAAGTCTTTAGCTTCTTCTACAGAATTAAAAGTTTTATTTTCTTTTATTCCGAAGGAAGCATTAACAGTAAATAAAGCGAATTTGTTGTCTTTTTTTATAAAAGGCGTTACGATAAAATGGCTCATTCTTTTTTTTCAAAATTACATAAAAGTCTCTTCAAGAGATAAGTTTAAACCGAATCATTTTTTACCTTTCTTAAAATTAATGTTATGCTTGTAAAGTCGGTACGTGGATATACCCCAGCATGGGGAGAAGATTGTTTTATTGCAGAGAATGCCACCCTTATTGGAGATGTGGTCATGGGAGACCAGTGTTCGATTTGGTATCAAGCGGTAGTCCGGGGGGATGTTCATCATATTCGTATAGGGGACAGGGTTAACATTCAAGACGGGGCTGTAATTCATGCTACCTATAAAAAAGCTGGGACCCTTATCGGTAACGATGTTTCTATTGGTCACAACGCCATTGTTCACGGGTGTACTTTACACGATAATGTTTTAATCGGTATGGGTAGTATCGTAATGGATAATTGTATTATTAATTCCAATAGTATAATTGCTGCAGGAAGTGTTGTTACACAAGGAACCATTGTAGAAGAGGGGTCTATTTATGCAGGCATACCCGCTAAAAAAATAAAAGATGTTGATCCTTCTTTGCAAAAAGGAGAAATTGAGAGAATCGCCCAGAATTATATAATGTACTCAGGATGGTTTAAAGCGGGAGATACTCCACTGGAGCAGAAGTAAACAACCCTAAGTTATTTTCTTTTTGGGTGGAATAGAATTGTCGTTTCTTAACAGAATCCTTTCTTGCTAATTTTTTTTCTTTTTCAAGCAGGCGTTGAATTTGATTCGCAATCGCTTGACTATTATCAATAATCTTTACGTTGGACGGAATAATTTCTTCAATCGTATTGATTAAAAAAGGATAATGGGTACAGCCTAAGACCAAGGTGTCTATCCCTTTATCTATCATAGGAGCAAGATGCGATTTCAATAATTCTTTTGTGGCTTGATCTTCTCTTTTGCTTCCCTCGACACATGCCACTAGACCTTTGTCTATTTGTGGGACAATATCAATTCCACTTCCATGTTTAGTAACACTTTGATGAAATAATTCACTTTCTAAAGTCCCCTTTGTAGCTAATACACCTACTTTTCCGGTTTTTGTAGCTAAAGCGGCCGGTTTAATGGCGGGTTCTATCCCCACAAAAGACACGGGAAACTCTGCTCTTAATTGATCAATGATTTGTGTTGTTGCAGTATTACAGGCTAATACAATAAGTTTGCAGTTGAGCTGAAGTAGCTTTTCTGTAATTACTCTTGCTCGATTCAAAACAACATCAATGGGTTTTTCGCCATAAGGAGAATAAGCTTGATCTGCGATATAGCAGATACTTTCAAAGGGGAGCAATGCTTCTGCAGCGGGAAGTAAACTTACCCCACCAATACCAGAATCAAAAAAGCCTATGGGTCGGTTCATAGCAAAAAAAAAGTCACTTAGCTGAATAAGTGACTTTAAATCTGTTGAGGGTTAGATTAAAATCCTAATTCAGCTTTTACGTCTGCCATTAAGTCTTTTCCTTTAGCCATGATTACACTACCACCTGCTGTAGCATCAAGAACATAATCAAAACCTTGTGCACTGGCTACTTTTTCAATAGCAGTCTTTGCTTTATCATATAGAGGGCGCATCATTTCAACTTGTTTTTTTTGTAAGTCTTGTGCAGCCGTTTCTCTGTACTGGTTGATGTTTTGTTGCATGGTCTCTAATTCTTTTTGACGTGCTTGATTTGTAACATCAGTTTGGTTTGCAGCATCTGCAGAATAAGATTGAGCTTTAGTTTGGAATTCTTTGTAGGTACTCTCAATTTGATTAGTGTAGGTTTTTTCTAACTCCTCTAATTGTTTTTGAGCAGCGACGACCTCTGGCATCTGACCAATAAGTTGTTGTGTGTCAATATGAGCAACTTTTGATTGCGCATATGAAAAAGTCATTGGGAGGGCCATAAGCATGGCAATAAAAAGTGATTTTAGGTTTTTCATTATTAGATTAATTAGTGGTGTTTAATTTTTTTTTCGTTGCTCAATTTGAGCTTTACGTTCTTCAATTTGTTTTTTTCTCGCTTTAATTCGCTCTTGTGCATTTATACGTTGCAAAACTAGGTTGCTAATATCGTAATTTTTTGCGGAATATAGCATAACCAAGTCCGAAGAGCGGTCAAAGACAAAATCATACTTTCTTTCTTGAGCAATTTGTCGTACAATCGAAAGCACTTGATCTTGTATGGGCTTTAAAAGATTATTCTTTTGCTGGATATAATCTCCCGTGGGGCCAAAGTATTTTGTTTGTAAATCAATGATTTCTGATCTAAAGAGTTGTAATTCTAGCTTTCGGTCTTCAATCAATTCCTGAGTTAACAATACTTTTTCTGCTTGTAGTTGCTCTTCACTTCCTTTGAGCTCCATTTTTTTGAGTTCAATATCTTTTTTCCAGTTTGCAACATTTTTATCTAAGAGTGTAGCTGCAGTTTTATATTCTTCTACATTTTCAAGGATCTCGTCCATATCAATGTAAGCAAGTCTTACTCCTCTTTGCGCATAGGATTGCTGAACAAGGGTAAACAAAAAAACAAAAAGAAAGTGGCGAAAAGCTTTCATAATGAATTATTTAGACAAATATACTAAAATTGTTGACCAATGATAAAATGTGTTTCCCATCCGTTGGGCGTACTTTGTGTGAGGTCAACATTGTCAAACCCGTAGGCAAAGTCGATTCCTAATAAACCAAAGGCAGGCATAAAAATACGTACCCCTACACCTGCAGAACGGTTCGCATTAAAGGGATTAAAGTTTCTAAAACCTTGATATCCCCTTCCAGATTCTAGGAAGGATAACGCATAAATAGAAGCACTAGGCTTTAAGGTTATAGGGTACCTTAGCTCTAAGCTAAATTTATTATATACCGTTGATCCATCTCTGCTAGAGAGGGATTGGTTAGGATAACCGCGCAATGCAACTGTTTCTCTTCCGTCCAAGGCAAAATTATTCGCCATACCATCTCCACCTAGATAAAAACGTTCAAAAGGGATATCCCCTCTTTGACTGTTATATGAACCTAAAAAGCCAAAATCAGTTTGTGTTTTTAACACGAGCTTATCGATAATTTTAGTATACCACGTTCCAGAGAATTTAATTTTATAATACTCTAAAAAGCGGAACTTTTCTTGGTCAATTTTTCCTTGATCTGCCACCATTTCGCCCTCAGAATTTATGGTTTGGTAGGCGGGAAGGTTTCCAAGGTTTTCATAGTCAATGTCGTTAAATAAAGAGTAGGGAGGGGTGAATTTTCCACTAATGACAAAGTTAGACCCCCCTACGGGAAAGATAGGATTGGTATAAGTGTTATTCCTTAAAAGAGATACAGTGTAGGAAATATTGTTGGATACCCCGTCTCCAAAAGTAAAAAGTCCCGTAAAATAATTTTTCAAATTATAGTACTGATAGGTCAATGCTTGAGAGAGGGTGAAGTAATCATCAGGTACTCTTAATCTTTTAGCTAGTCCAATAGAGATACTGCTTATTTCAAACGACTGTGATTTATCTGCACGACCAGTAAAGAAATCATATCTAAACTGATTTGTTCTTGATAATGAGGTGGAGAATTGAACCGGCTGTCTTCCGCCTAACCACGGTTCTGCAAATGTAAAACTGTAGGTATTGAAAAATTGACTGGCTTGAAGGCGTAAACTCAATTTCTGACCATCTCCAGAGGGGACAGGTTTATAAGATTCTTTATCAAATATATTTCGCATGGAGAAGTTGTTGAAAGACAATCCTAGTGTCCCAATAAATCCACCGCCACCATATCCACCTTGCAACTCAATTTGACTCGCACCAGATTCTTGTAAACCAAATTCGATATCTACCGTCCCAGCGTTGGGGTCAACATTTTTAAAGTCGGGGGAAATTTGTTCAGCGTCAAAGAAGCCTAGCTGACCAAGCTCTCGAACTGTTCGAACAACTTTGTCTTTGCTGTATAATTCTCCTGGCTTAGTGCGTAGCTCTCTATATATGACATGGTCATTTGTTTTTTCGTTACCTACAACGGTAATCTTATTGAAAGAAGCAATTTTACCTTCTGTAATACGAATTTCAAAGTTGATGGTGTCTTCTGCCGCACTAACTTCTACTGCATTGATGTTAGAAAATAAATAACCGCTGTTTTGGTATAGGTTACTAATGTCTTGTCCGTCAGGTTTAGTATCATCTGCTATTCTTTTCTTGAGCAAAACACCGTTATAGGCGTCACCTTTTTTTATTCCTAAAACAGAAGAAAGTTGATAATCTGTATAGGCGGCATTTCCTAAAAATGAAATATCACCAAAGTAGTAACGGCTTCCTTCTTCTACATCAAATTGAAGGGTCAAAGTATTGTCTGGATTGACAATAACAGAGTCTTTTAAAATACGGGCGTCGCGGTAGCCTTTTTCTTTAAAGAAATCAATGAGCCCTTTTTTGTCCTCTTCAAAATCATCAGGAATGAATTTAGATGATTTCCAGAAACGATAAAAGGCTCTTTTCTTTGTCTTCTTAAGTTTGCTAGCCAGTTTATTACCCTTAAATTGTTCATTTCCATTAAAAACAATATCGCTTATTTTAACACGATTTCCTCGGTCAATATTGACCACCATATTAAAGGTGTTGACGTTAGTCGAATCTGGAATAGTGTTTAAGGTGACTTTTGTATTGAGAAAACCTTCTTTTTTGAATTTATTGGTAAGGTAGTTTTTGGTATTGGTTAAAAAGCTTTCAGAAAGTTTTTTCCCTTTTTCTAATTCTGTATCAGTTATGATTCCTTGAATTTTTCCTTTTTTCAGGCCATAGATTTTGACTTCGTTTAAAGTGGGGAGTTCTTCGACTTCTATTTGAAGGGTAAGGCTGTTTTCTTTGACATTTGTGGCATAAAAGTTAATGTCAGAAAACAAATCCAGATTCCATAGTTTATTGATGACAGAACTAATTTGATCTCCAGGGAGTCGAACTTTTTGGCCTCTTCTTAATCCACTATAGGAAATCACCGTTTTTTTGTTAAAACTTTTAAGTCCTACAACTTGAATCGAATCAATGGCGTATTCTTTTCCAGAGACAAAACTAGCAGTTTGCGCATTTGCTAATGTGCTGCAAAAGAAGAGTGTCACTAAGACGGGATATACTATTGTGCTGCTGAAAAAAGATCTAGCTAATGAGTTGTTCGCTTGTTTTTCCAAATCTACGTTCTCGTTTTTGGTAGCTTGTAATTGCTTCTTCAAAATGTTCTTTATTAAAATCGGGCCATAACACCTCTGAAAAATACAATTCGGCATAGGCAATTTGCCACAATAAAAAGTTACTTATTCTATGTTCACCACTGGTTCGGATCAATAGATCTACCGGTGGTAAATTTCGCGTGTAAAGATGCTCATTAATAATGATTTCATCAACATTTTCGGGGGAAATTATGTTATTTTTAACTTTGGTGGCAATTTGTTGCATCGCATGTGTTAGTTCTTGTCTCGCGCCATAATTTAATGCTAAGGTAAGAATCATACCATCGTTATCTTTCGTCTTATTGATGGTTTCAGTTAATTCTTTTTCTACCTCCAAGGGCAGTCTACTAATATCTCCTATGCTTTTCAGTTGGATATTATTTTTAATCATTTTTTTGAGTTCTCTCCTCAAAGACCCGATTAATAGATCCATAAGTGTACTTACTTCTTTTTCTGGTCGACTCCAATTTTCTGTTGAAAAAGTATATAGAGTAAGATGCTCAATTTGAAGTCTTGCAGCGGTTTCAACCACTGTTTGTACTGCTTGAGTTCCGTTGCGATGTCCAAAAATTCTATTCTTTCCTTTAGATTTAGCCCATCGACCGTTTCCATCCATGATAATGGCGATGTGCTTTGGTAATTTAGTTTCGTCTATCATTTTTTTTCTTTACAATAACAAGGAATTTGGCCAAAGGTATAACTAAATGTGAAGCCAGTAAAGACATACCAATCATTATTATAGGCTGCTCCCCTTTGAAGAGCTGGATTTACAGGTAAACTACCATCAATATTATCGGTAAACGCATAGCGAATTCCGGTTTCTAAGCTTAATACAAATAGGGGGGAAAGACTTGCCTTTATTCCCACGATTACTGGGATAGAAAGGTCTAATGCCCCGTCGTATTTAGTGATAGGGTCATTGGGGAAACTCAAGGGTATTTGAAGTAAGTCATAGGAAAAGTAACTAACGCCAGCATAGATGTATGGGGTGAATTCCTTGTCATCGTCATGTAAATTAAAATCAAAAAAATTGACTTCAAATCCCAGCGAGAATTCGTTGATAGTATTATCCACTTTAATAAAACGATTAAAACGACTTAAGTCTTGCGCATAATAATCATAACTTTTAAGATCGCTATTCACATAACTTGCTCTAATGGCATAGCGGGTGGTAATATTCCATTTGTAAATTAGTCCTAACGCAGGGGAGTTGACATAGACAAATTTTGTTGGGCCTATATCAGCGATAGTGTTACTCCCCCCCAAAAAAAAGCCTAATTCATGGATTTGCGCTTTTGCCGACCAAAAGGAGAAAAGAAATACGAGAAGTAAGCCAATTTGTTTCATTCAGTTTAGGGTGCAAGAAGTAGGCAGGTATTTTGCTTGTGCCTAACTACTATACTAAACTGTTTTTAGGTTAATTTATTGTTCAATTTCGCTTGTCTAAGCCCCAGAACAGTTTTTCTCTTAAGGTATTATAGAATGCGGTGTCGTCAAACTGTACAGTCGCGATTGAGAAGTTCGCTTTTTTGATGTGAATGGGGGTATTATGCAGAAGGCTAATTAAGCGAGAATCTAGTGATAGCAGGTGCTGCTCCTCTCTCCCAGAAACTTGAAGCTCAATAGAAGAGTTATCTGGGAGTACTAATGGTCGAATATTGAGATTATGAGGCGCAATAGGGGTTATGACTAAAGCGGGTGTGTCGGGAAGTACAATCGGGCCACCGCTACTTAAATTATAGCCTGTGGATCCTGTTGGGGTAGTGACAATTAATCCATCTGCCCAATAGGTAGTTAATGCTTGATTGTTAAGACGTGCATTAATACTAATTAAAGAAGCCGTGTCTTTTCGACTCACACTAATCTCATTCAAGGCATAAGGGAATTCCCCTAAGAGAGATTGTTGTTGATCTAACCTTACTTCTAGAAGTGTTCGCTTCATTAAGCTATACTTTTTTTCCCACAGCGCTTGAAGTCCTTTGTTGAGCGATTCTTTTTGTAAACTAGTTAAAAAACCCAATCGACCAGTATTAATTCCTAGAATAGGAACATCACTGTCTTTTACTTTTGTAACCGCTTGAAGCATAGAACCATCTCCTCCAATACAAATAAGGAAATCTGTATTCTTGTCCAGCGTTTTAAAAACCTTCAACTGTTCCTTAAGGGGAAGGTTTTCTAAACCTGCATGCAATTGTTCATCAATAATGACTCTTATTTTCAATCCCATTAAATGTTCGATTATACCTTCGGCATAACCAATTGAAACGGGTTTCATAAACGGACAAAGGACAGCAATTTGCATGCACTAAATTTTATACAAACTTACGAAAATATGGGCGTCTGTACTCGACTTGAATCACGCAACACCGTTTTTCATTGAATTTGATAGGGTGGCGGGGGCAAAGTTTGTAGTTTTGTCCAAAAAAGAAAGATGACTAAATTAAGTGTTAATGTCAATAAGGTTGCCACTTTACGTAATTCGCGTGGCGGAGACGTCCCCAATCTTTTAAAGGTCGCTACAGATTTGCAGGATTATGGTGCTCAGGGAATTACTGTACATCCCAGGCCAGATCAACGACACATTCGCTATGCAGATGCAAAAGCATTGCCTGCTGTGGTAACAACAGAATACAATATAGAGGGGAATCCAATTCCAGCATTTATAGATTTGGTTTTAGCCATAAAACCGACCCAAGCAACCTTAGTGCCAGATGCAGAAGATGCTATTACCTCAAACGCAGGCTGGGATACCCTTGCTCATGCTGAATTTTTGAAAGATGTAATTGTTCAATTTAAATCTGCAGGGATTCGCACTTCTATTTTTGTTGATCCAGATTTAAAAATGATTGAAGGGGCAGTGGCTACAGGAACAGATCGTATCGAATTATTTACAGAAGCCTATGCCGAACATTATGACAATGATAAAGAAGCGGCCGTTGCTCCTTATCGCGAAGCAGCTATTCTGGCGAATAAACTAGGTTTAGGAATCAATGCCGGTCACGATTTAAGCTTGGATAATATTACCTTTTTTGCCCAAGAAATCCCTGGTTTGTTAGAGGTTTCTATAGGGCACGCTTTAATGAGCGAATCCCTTTATTTAGGTTTCGATACTGTCGTAAAACGTTATTTAGCGCAGCTGGTTTAATGGATTCTTTACACGCTTTGGTTCTAGGAGAAGGAGAAAAAAATCTCTTGATTCTTCATGGGTTTTTAGGTATGGGTGATAATTGGAAAACCCATGCAAAGTACTGGGCAGAACAAGGCTGGCGCGTCCATCTTATTGATCAGCGCAATCACGGGAGAAGTTTTTGGAGCGAAGATTTTAGTTATGAATATATGGCAGAAGATCTTCTCAACTATTATCACACTTCTGGTATTGAAAAAGCGACTGTTTTAGGGCATTCTATGGGTGGGAAAGTAGCCATGTTATTCGCTTGTTTATATCCAGAAAAAATAACCCAATTGATTGTGGCTGATATTGCGCCCAAGGCTTACCCTCCACACCACCAACAGATTTTAAATGGCCTTGCCTCACTTGATTTTAGTCAAATCACCAGTCGAAAAGAAGCAGATCAAGCGCTTTCTAAATATGTCAAAGAAGCTGGAACACGTCAATTTCTACTTAAAAATATTTATCGACCAACCCCAACTCAATTAGGACTTCGTTTAAACATTGATATTTTAAAAGAGGCCAGTAATCAAGTAGGGGCATGTCTTTCACAAGAGATGCAATACCCGGGAAGGACCCTTTTTTTAAAAGGTGAAAATTCAGGGTATATTGAAACAGGCGACGAATTATTGTTACGACATCACTTTCCTCAAAATACGCTTATTACCATAGAAAAAGCGGGACATTGGTTACATGCAGAAAATCCCATAGCCTTTAGCCAAGCAATTGCTAACTGGTGGTAAAATTCGAATCTCACAGTTTTATCACAAATTGTGAAAAAACAAGCAAAACAAAGCGGAATCCTTTTAACAATACTATTTTTACCACATGAATGCAGTCAATTTACGTTTTGCAGAAGAAAAAGACATGAAATCGGTTTTAGCGTTAATTCAAGAGTTAGCCGATTTTGAGAAGGAACCTGATGCTGTTGTGATGAAAGAAGCTGATTTAAAGCGAGATGCTTTTGGCAAACAGCCAAAATTCCAATGTATCGTAGCAGAAAAGGAAGAAAGCATCATTGGGATGGCTTTATTTTATCCGCGCTACTCAACTTGGAAAGGCTCCACCTTGCATCTAGAAGATTTGATCGTTACCCTTAAAGAAAGGGGGACAGGTGTAGGAAAAGCATTATATACCGCCTTTATTGATTATGCTGCTTCGCAAAAGGTAAAACGCATTGAATGGGTTGTTCTAGACTGGAATACCCATGCCGTTAATTTTTATAAAGAGAGTGGTGCCAGTGTTTTAACAGATTGGTGTACCGTTCAAATGGATCAGGTTGCTATGCAACAGTATTTAGCAAAAGAAAAATGAGAATATTTAAGTTTGGTGGAGCTTCTGTTAAAGATGCCCCTAGTGTAAGAAACGTGGCCTCTGTTTTACAAAAAGTAGGCTATGAAGAGGTGTTGATCATTGTTTCGGCAATGGGAAAAACAACGAATACCCTAGAAGCTGTTGTAGAAACCTATCAAAATAATCCCGAACAATTGAAGACTGTAATTCAAGAATTAGAAGCTTTTCATTTAGACATAGTAGAAGATTTATTAGGAGATAAAAAAGCTGCACTGGTAGAGAAAGTGCGCAAGTTAATCCAAGAATTGCTTACCTTTTTTGAACATAATAAGTCCCCTAATTACAGTTTTGTTTATGATCAAGCAGTAAGTTTTGGCGAGTTACTGTCCACGACCATTATTGTGGACTATTTAGTTTATAGAGGGCTACCTGCAAGATGGTTAGATGCACGTCAATGTGTAAAAACAAATAATTATTATCGTGACGCTAATTTGGATTGGGAGACGACCCAATCAAAAATTAAAACTGAAGTAAACGGGGCGAAATTAATCGTTTCACAAGGTTTTATAGGAAGCGATTCGAATAATTTCACTACGACTTTAGGCCGGGAAGGCTCAGATTATTCTGCGGCCATTTTTGGTTATGCATTAGGAGCAGAATCAGTTACCATTTGGAAAGATGTACCAGGAGTGCTCAACGGTGACCCACGTCATTTTGAAGACACGGTCTTATTAAATCAAATCTCTTATCGTGAGGCGATTGAATTAGCCTTTTATGGTGCTTCTGTTATCCACCCAAAAACATTACAGCCTTTAAAGCGTAAAGAAATTCCTCTATATGTGCGTTCTTTTATTGATCCAGAAGGAAAGGGAACAGCCGTCTCAAAAGGACAAACCCTAGATCCACATGTCCCTTGCTTTATTATTAAAAAGGATCAAGTTTTACTCAAGCTTTCGTCACTCGACTTTTCTTTTATAGTAGAAGACAATATTTCAGACATTTTTGCTTTACTCTCGCGCTTTCAAATGCGGGTAGAATTGATCCAAAATTCTGCCATTAGTTTTTCTGTGGTAGTCAACAATAAATACAATCGATTAGAAGAATTATTAGTAGAATTAAGAGCAAAATATAAAGTAACGGTAACAGAAGATGTGATCTTGTTCACTGTTCGCCATTTTGATCAAGCTGCAAAAGAAAAGGTACGCAGTTATGGCGAAAAAATTCTTTTAGAACAACGCACAAGAGAGACTTTACAAGTAGTCTTGAAGGGTTAAAACTGCTTAAAGTTTAAAATGATTTTGTGAACGATAATCTGGGCTAATTTGCGGTGACTTTCTTTACTCCAACCTGCGACATGGGGCGAGAGTAAAACATTATTTGCGGCTAATAAATAGCTAAAGTCACTGGAGATTTCTGTGGCAAAAAGATTTTCAAAAGAGCTTTTTTCATATTCAAGGACATCAAGTGCGACTCCTTTTACTTTTCCGTTTTTTAAGGCCTTAACAAGGGCAGCAATTTTTATAGCACTGCCTCTAGCGGTATTGATTAGCCAAAAAGACTGCTGCATTTTAGTCAAGAAAGCAGTGTCAATCATGCCCACAGTTAAGGGAGTTTGTGGGGTGTGTAAGCTTAAAACTTCTGCCTTTGCTTGTAATTCTTCTGAGGTGACTTGACGAGCAAAATCATCTGGGGTTTTAGTAATAATGTCATAGTAGATAACTTCTTTAACGTCAAAGCCTTTGAGTTTTTTAGCGAAGCTTTTGCCCATATTGCCATAGCCAATGATCCCTACTGTTTTTCCCTCTAGTTCTTCTCCACGATGGGTTTCTCTTAACCAATCTCCCGCTTGAATGGATTGATGAGCTAAGCGAAGTTTATTCATCAAACCTAAAAGCATGCCTAAGGCGTGTTCTCCCACAGCATTTGCATTACCTAAAGGTGCAGCAATGAGCTCTATCCCCATTCTTTTAGCGGCTTCTTGATCGATATTTTCTACTCCTGCACCAACACGGGCGATAAATTTTAAGTTGGTTCCTTTGGCTAAAAATGAAGCATCAATAGGAAAGCGGGAGCGCACCACTAGCCCCTCATAATCATTTAAAATATTTTCAATTTCGCTTTTTGATTCTGTATAGGCAAGGGTGTTTTGGAAACCTGCTTTTTCGAGTTCTTCGACCAGTATGGGATGATTTTCGTCAAGATGAAGAATGCGCATAGTAGAGGATTAAAAACCTAAAATGACTTGTGCTATAAAGAAAAAAAGAAAGATCCCAAAGATGTCATTTGCCGTGGTGATAAATGGGCCTGTTGCAATAGCAGGGTCAATCCCTTGCTTATCTAAAACAATAGGAACAAAGGTGCCTATTAGTGCTGCCATAACAATCACTCCCATCATGGAGCCTGCTACGGTTAGACTAAGAATCAACTCTTGACCCATGATTTGTCCAAAACCGATAAGCATAACAGCTAAGAAAAAACCGTTGATCAAGCTCAAACCTATTTCTTTAAAGAGACGTTCTAGCATAGAGCCCTTTACGATATCATTGGCTAATCCTTGTACAATAATAGCCGAAGACTGCACTCCAACATTTCCAGCCATGGCCGCAATTAAAGGGGTATAAAAGAACAAACTGCGCAAACGCGGTTGATTCATGATTGTTTCAAAATCTTTTAAAATAAAAACACTGCCTAAACCACCTAATAAGCCTAAAAATAACCAGGGTAGACGGGCACGGGTAAGTTCCCAGATGGTGTCATCTGCCTCTACATCATTCGAAATACCTGCCGCTAATTGATAGTCTTTATCGGCTTCTTCTTTAATTACGTCAACAATATCGTCGATGGTAATACGCCCTAGTAATTCTTTTTTATCATTGACAACAGGAATGGCTTCAAGGTCGTATTTTGACATGATTTTTGTGACTTCTTCCACATCTTGATCTACGGTAACAAAGTCCACCTTAGGGATATAAATATCCTTAACAATGGCTTTTGAGTTTGCTGTTAATAGATCTTTTAAGGAAAGACGGCCCAGCAATTGATTCTTTGCATTGACCACATAAATAGAATGTACCCGGGTCACTTCTTCGGCTTGTTTTCGCATGGCGTTAACACACTTGAGAACGCTGAGGTCTTCGTGTACCTTGACCAATTCTTTTGCCATAAGCCCTCCAGCGGTATCTTTTTCATAATTTAAAAGTTCACGAATGTCTTTTAAGTGTTCGGTATCTTCTATTTGAGCAAGGACTTTTTCTTGCCTGTCTTCTGGGAGTTCAGCAATGATGTCTGCTGCATCATCGGTATCAAGTTCTTCTAATTCCTCGGCGATTTCTTTTGCGGAAAGTTTGCCGAGTATTTTCTCTCGAAAATCTTCATCAACTTCTGCCAATGCATCGGCTGTTTTTTCACTATCGAGAAGTTTAATCAAATAGATAGCTTCTTCCAGCTCTAATTGCTCAATTATCTCAGCAATATCTGCATAGTGTAGCTCGTGCAGCTGTTTTTTGAGTTTCTTATCCTGCTCCCTTTGGATAAGATCCTTTATTGCTGCCGTGAAGTTATCATCAAGTTGAAAGTTGGCCATCTTCAATTTTGTTCGTCAATGCAATAAAATCAGCTCCAGAGAGTTTCTCGGGCCTCAGGTCAAAGATACTATCTTCTGTAAGATCTTTTGACAGTCCAAGCGTTTTTAAACTATTTCGAATTGTTTTTCGTCGTTGCTGAAAGCTCATTTTGACGATTCTGAATAGTAGTTTTTCATCACAGTCAAGCGAAAAATCTGGTTTTCTTTTCAAAGTAATGACCCCCGAATCTACTTTTGGTGGAGGGTTAAAAACCCCAGGAGGAACGGTGAACTCATAGTTTGTTTCATAGAAAAGCTGAGTAAGCACAGATAGAATTCCATATTTTTTTGTTCCGGGTGGTTCGCAAATACGTTGTGCAACTTCTTTTTGAAACATCCCAGAGAAAAATGGAATTTGATTCCTGTGCTCTAAAGTTTTAAAGACGATTTGGGTAGAGATATTATAAGGGAAGTTACCAATAATGGCAAAAGGGGCTTTCCCCATTAAGCGACTTAAATCAATTTTTAAAAAATCCCCTTGATGAATCTTATCGATCATGCTTACATAGTTGGCTTTAAGGTACTCTATTGATTCTTTGTCTAATTCAATTAAGGAAACCTTCCCTTCTTTCCAGGGTAAAAACTGGGTGAGTACTCCCATTCCTGGCCCTATTTCAAGGATTTTATCATAATGATCAAAGTGCAGAGTTTTAGCAATTTTCTCTGCGATAGACAAATCGGATAAAAAGTGTTGCCCTAATTTCTTTTTTGGGCGAACGGCTTTCATACTACTGTAGTGATTTCTTCTAGCTGTGTTCTAAAAGCTAGAATGGCATTCCCAAAACGTTCAATGGTATCTTGACGCAATGCTTTTGCGTGAAGCGCAATATAATCTTCATATTCTTTGCGTGAACTGCAGTGATATTGTGTAGCATAGCTAATCCCCCCTTGATCTTGATCTGTGATAACCTTGAATAATTTTGCCTTTAAAAAACAGCCTGTTTGAAACATTTTAGGAAGGTGATCTTCTTTCATCCAGTGAAGCCATTCTTGCTCAATCGAGGTTTCTACATGTGCGGTTACATTGTAAATAAGCATCTTTAGTGGATTTTTTCAAAGCCAGTATAAGGGACTAAGACTTTGGGGAGAATAATTCCTTCTGGGGTTTGACAATTTTCTAATAGCGTTGCAAGCACCCTTGGGAGTGCTAAAGAACTTCCGTTTAAGGTATGTACATTTTGTTTTTGTCCTTCTTTCGTTCTGTAACGCAGTTGTAAACGTTCTGCTTGATAACTTTCAAAAGTAGAAACAGAGCTTATTTCTAACCACTTTTCTTGTGCGGCAGAATACATTTCAAAATCATAGGTTAGGGCAGCGGTAAACCCTAAATCTCCGCCACATAAACGCAAGACGCGATAAGGTAAATCCAGTTCGGCGAGAATACTTTTAATATGTTGCATCATTTCTTCGAGGGCAGCATTAGAACGTTCTTGCGTTTCTAAGCGAACAATTTCTACTTTGTCAAATTGATGTAAACGATTTAAACCGCGAACATGTGCGCCATAACTTCCAGCTTCTCTTCTAAAACAAGGGGTATATCCTGTTACTGCGATGGGTAGATCTTTTTCTTCTAAAAGGATATTGCGGTACATATTAGTCAAGGGCACTTCTGCGGTAGGAATCAAATAGAGATTATCTCCAGCGACGTGATACATTTGTCCTTCTTTATCGGGTAACTGCCCGGTGCCATAGCCGGAGGCTTCGTTAACTAAGTGCGGAACTTGCATTTCGCGATAACCCGCAGCGGTATTCTTATCTAAGAAATAGTTGATTAAGGCACGTTGTAAACGCGCTCCTTTTCCTTTGTAAACTGGGAACCCAGCTCCTGTAATTTTACTTCCTAGATCGAAGTCTATTAGGTCATATTTTTTTGCTAATTCCCAGTGAGGAAGGGCTCCTTCTGCTAGCGTAGGAAGACTTCCGCCTTTTTCCAATTCTTCGTTGTCCTCTTCAGAATTTCCAGCTTGAACACTAGCTTGAGGGACATTAGGGACTTGATAGCGTAGTTCTAAAATACTTTTTTCTAAGCCTTGCATTTCTTCTTGTAAAGCCTTTGTATTGGTTTTAAGTGCTGCAGATCGCTCTTTTAAGCTTTGTGCTTCTTGCGCTTTATCACTTTTAAAAAGTTGGCCAATTTCTTTAGCTAATTGATTTGCCTCAGCGAGTTGGCTGTCTAATTCTGTTTGTGTCTTACGTCTTTTTTGGTCTAGGGATAAAAGGGCATCAACAAGCTCTAGTTCTTTAAAGTTTCTTCTTTGAAGTCCTTCTAGGATTGCTGTTTTGTTATCCCTAAGTTGTTTTAATGGTATCATGTAATAAATCTCTTGTACAAAGATAAAACTTTGTGCTTCATTTTTATTCTATTTAGCAGGAATCAATTTGCGGCATTTCGCTTTATCTTCTTGAAGCTGAGCTTTGAGATCTTCAAGGGACGCAAACTTCTTTTCTTTACGAATCAATTCTAATAAATCAACCTGTAAGATTTCCCCATACAAGTTTTGATTAAAATTAAATAAGTGCACTTCAAAACTGCGTTCTTCGCCTTCTAAGGTTGGGCGAAAACCTACATTCATCATCCCATAAAAGGTGTTGTTATTGTAATGGGTTTTAATAAAAAACACCCCATCACAAGGGAAAAGTTTATAGTCTTCTTTAATTTGAAGATTGGCAGTAGGAAAACCAATGGTTCTCCCTATTTTTTCTCCTTTAATCACATTTCCACTTAGGCGAAATGGGCGACCGAGAAAATTTGTGGCTACCTTCATTTTTCCTTCTTCAAGGGCGGTTCTAATTTTAGTCGAACTTACATTGACAGAGGCAATTTCTTGTGCTTCAATTTTTTCTATGCTAAATCCATAAGTAGATCCAGCATTGATTAAATCGTCAACGGTGGCTTCTCTATTTCGCCCAAAACGGTGATCATAGCCTATAATTAGATATGCAATATCAAATGATTGTACCAAAATATCACGGGTAAATTCGTCTGCGGTTTGACGAGAAAATTCTTTAGAGAAAGGGTGGATGACTAAAACATCTACTCCGAGGTCTGCTAAAAGCTGTTGCTTTTCTTTTAAAGTATCGATTAAACGTATCGAGGTGTCTTTTTGCAGTACCATGCGTGGATGAGGGAAAAAGGTAAGTACCACTGCAAGATGATTTTTCTCCCGAGCACTTTTAACCAATCGCTGGATGATTTTTCTATGCCCAATATGTACTCCGTCAAAAGTGCCAATGGTTAACGAGCAGGGTTGCGTAGATTGATAATTTTCAATGGTAGAAATGACCTTCACAAAAAAAGACTATCTTTAAATTCTAAGTAAAATTAAAGTATTTCATGTAATCCCGTGGTTTATTTCAGGAAACATTAATTCAATTTTGAAATTTTGAAAAACCTCCTCTTTCTAATATTTTTTTCTTTAAGCTATTGTTTATGTGGTCAAGAATACTGGGGTCAAGTAGAGCAACATTCTCTTACTTCTTTTCAGCAAAATAATTTAGTGCAAGAGATTTCTTTAAATCAAGAAACTTTTGAAATAGCTTTAGAGAAGGAAGGAGAATTAAGCGCTAAAAAAAGACCACTGCTTCTGTATTTTCCTAACGAAGAAAATGCCTTAGAGGCTTTTAGTTTATCTACTGTTTCTTTATTCTCTTTAGAAGTAGCAAAACAATATCCACAAATTAAGGCCTATCGCGGAAACAGTACAACTCGTCCGGGAGTTAGTATACGCATAACAATTTCTCCACAAGGGATAAGTGGTACTATGCGTACCCCTAGCGGAATGCTATTTTTACAGCCGCAAAAAGAAGGTCAAGGAAAACATGTTTATTACCAAAGGAAAGATGCTCTTGATCAAACGGAAAGTTTGCCGTTTTGTACAACAGATCTTGAAAAGATTGCCCCTAATGCAGAAAAGAGTTCAACAAATCAAAAGTCTGAATTTATTAAATCCGGGACACTAAAAACTTACCGCTTTGCAGTAGCTGGAACCGCAGAATATACTGCTTTTTGGGGAGACAATGATGACACTAACGGAACCAATCAAGAAGATGCCTTAGCTGCTCTTGCCAATACCGTTAATCGAATGAATGAGGTGCTAGAAGTAGATTTAGGATTGAGACTAGAACTGGTAACAACAGCTTCTCTTCTATATACAGATACCACTACTGATCCTTTTACGGGAAATTTTAACGATGAAATTCAAGAAACTTTAACTGCAGAGGTAGGCGAGGTAAATTATGATATAGGACATTTATTCCATCGAGGGTCGGCTAATGGTGACGCCGGGAGTGTAGGAAATGTTTGTCAAAACGGTCAAAAAGGGAGTGCTTTTTCTTCCCATCCTTTTACCGCTACTAATGGAAGCGGGGGGAATTTTTTATCAGACTATTTTGACATTGACTATGTGATTCATGAGGTAGGGCATCAATTTGGAGCATTACATACTTTTGCCCATAATACAGAAGGCTTTGGTTTTAATAGTGAACCAGGAAGTGGATCAACGATTATGTCTTATGCGGGAATTGTGAGTGGACAGAATATGCAACGTCACAGTGATCCTTATTTTCACTATCACAGTATTCAAAACATAAAGGATTATTTAGCTAGATATGCTTGTCAAACCACCCTGGCTACTTCAAATCAAATCCCTCAAGTTGAGGCAGGACAGAATTATACCATTCCAAAGGGAACAGCCTATACCCTTACGGCTGTCGCTACAGATACCGATAGCTTGACTTATTGCTGGGAACAGCTTGATTCTGGTGTAGTTAGTTCGGGGAACTTTGGACCCAATTTACTAAGCGGGAGTAACAATAGGTCGCTTTTACCAAGCACTTCGCCAACAAGAACAATCCCAAGAATAACAAGTGTTCTAGCGGGGAATTTAATCGAAATTAATCCTACCCTAGGTTCAGTATGGGAAACAGTTTCTTTGGTAGAAAGGGATTTGCGATGGGGGATCACAGTGCGTGATAGGGATCAAGCTAATCCTAGTGGACTAGGTTTTTCTGTCCAAGATGAAATGACGATCATGGTAGAGGGAGATGCAGGTCCTTTTATAGTTCGTTCGCAAGACCAATCTTCAGTTCTTTGGCTTTCTGGGGCAAATGAGCGTATTGTTTGGGACGTTGCCAATACAAATCAAGCCCCCGTTAATACAAGCAGTGTTTCAATTTATCTGTCCCTTGATGGAGGTGCTACTTTTCCTATTATTTTAGCAAATTCAGTTCCAAATAATGGATCATCGTTTATTATTGTACCCGGGAACATTAACAGCACTCAAGCTCGTATTAAGGTTCAAGCAGATAACAATATTTATTTTGCGGTTAATGGCACTAACTTTAGTATTCAAGAGCGTCCATTTGCTTTACCCCTAACTATTCCAGAAATGGTAGTGTGTGGTCAAGCTTATGTTACTTACAACTTTAGTTTACAACAATACGACGGTGCTTCTGGAACAGTAAGTCTTAGAGTTAGTGATTTGCCTACTGGGGTCACTGCATCTTTAAACCCTAGAGTTTTAACGACAAGTGGATCAAGTGGAACATTAGTTTTAGATACAGACGGAACTTCTACAGGAACCTATTCTTTTACCTTAACAGGAACAAGAGGAGCGACGGTGATTCAACAATCTTTTACAGCGAAATTGTATGCTGAAACGATCCCAAGTCCAATACTTCAATTTCCGCTAGATAGAGCTGAAAATCAACTCACGAATTTGCAATTCTCATGGGCAGAAAATAGCGAAGCCACCCAATATCGATTACAATTAAGTACATCGGCAGATTTTTCTTCTTTTGTTGCGAATGTTCTAGTTAATACTAACTCTTATAATATTAGCCAACTAACTGCAGAAAGCTCCTATTACTGGCGAGTGAGAACTTTGAACGAGTGTGGAGAAAGCAATTTTAGTACAGCCTTTCAATTTGAAACAGATACGACCAGTTGTGCAACTTTTACTTCTATTGATGTTCCACGTAACATACAAGATTCAACAGCTACTACTCCTGGACTAACTGAGGTTAATATTCTAGTTCCCGATGATTTACCTATTCTTGACATAGATGTAAAGGTGGAGATTGCTCATACCTATGACGGAGATTTAACTTTAAGCTTAATTCATCCAGATGGGCGAGAAATTATTTTAGTTCAAAATCAAGGAGGAAGTGGCAATAACTTTGACAATACTATTTTCGATGCGGAAGCTACTACCCACATACAATCTGGAAACCCACCTTTTTCTGGAACTTACCTCCCTCAAGGAGATCTAGCTTCATTGTATAATTCTTCTGCTCAAGGAAATTGGCGATTTAAAGTGGTGGATAATGCGATACAAGATACGGGTATCATTGAAAGCGTAGAATTAATCTTGTGTTTAAGTGGTCAATTGCAGCTTAATGACGATAATGACCTTTATCCTAATAATGTCGATAATTGCCCATTAGTAACTAATCCAGATCAAAGTGATACTGATGGAGATGGAGAAGGAGACCTATGTGATATTGATGCACAACGCAATTTCTCTATTTTTAAAACAGACGAAACTTGTGTAAGTCAAAACAATGGAACAATCACAATCAATGCGATTGCACAGTTTTCTTATGAAGTAAATCTTAGAGGACCAAACAGTTTTAATCAAGATTATAACATGACTAACCAGAGTCTTCTTATCAATAATTTGCAAAGTGGAGATTATTTATTGCGTTTTAGAAGTGCGCAGGTTTCTGGTTTTGAGCAGTATTTTGCAACAACGATTACCCAGCCTTTGCCTTTGAGTGTTAGTGCAAAAGTCAATACAGCCAAAGAAAATGTCACCATAGATTTAGCCGGTAGTGAGCGCTATATTATTCGTTTTAATGAAATTGAATTTGAAACCAATGGAGTAAATCAAAAAGAATTGCCCTTACAAAAAGGATTAAATTTTATTGAGGTGAGAACAGATTTGAGCTGTCAAGGAACGTACAAAGAAATGATTTATTTCGATACTCCTTCTACCCTTTATCCAAATCCAGTTCAAGATAATCTAACAGTTCTTATAGGAGGAGATACTCATTTAGTACGATTATCCATTTTTGACATTCAAGGGAATCAACGTTATTATGAAGAAGTTCAGCTCGATGAGTTACACCGTTCAATTGAAATAGCAGTAGCAAATTATCCCCCTGGAAGTTATATCGTAAAATTAGTCACAGCAGAAAATGTGGAAACCTTAAAATTCATTAAGCAATGAAAACTAATCTAATCCTTTTTTTAGTTGTATTGTCGTTGCCTTTTTTGGGCTGTAAAGATCCCATTCCTGATCCAGAACAAGCTGTTTTAATCTTACCAGAAGACAATACAAGTTGTCTCTACGTTAGTCAAAGCTCTTCTACTGCAAGCGTTGATTTTTCATGGCAAGAAGCCAAACATACAGATGAGTATTTAGTTGTTGTAAAAAACTTAACCACAGAGGAAGAAACCACTTCCAGAACAGTAAATACTTCTATAAGATTAACCCTTTCAAGGGGGGTGCCCTATCAATGGAAAGTGATTACCGTGTCAGAATTGAGTTCTGTAGAAACCTCAAGTAAAAGCTTTAGTTTTTATCTAGAGGCACAGCAACAAGGCAACTATTTGCCCTTTCCGGCAAGATTATTGTCTCCACAACCCGATGAGGTCGTTAGCTTAACTAATGGTCAATATAATTTTACTTGGCAAGGAGAAGATTTAGATAATGATTTGTCACATTATACTTTATCAATAGGTGCTTCTGCAGACACTTTAAATGAAATTGCTACAGATATTACAGCATCTTCTTTTAGTACTACTTTAAATACTGGGGAAATTTATTTCTGGCAAATTATTAGTTATGATCAAAATGGGAACTCTACCAAGTCCCTTACTAACCGATTTGAAACAGCCCCTTAAACTTATTTTCCGTTAAATTGATTCATGGTGTTTTGTGCGCCCTGGGAGGCAAAAGAAAAAATCATTTTAGTTATCATTTCACAGTGCTCTTTCAATGTTTTTTGCTCTTCTGCAGACCATTTACCTAGAACAAAATCGACGGTGTCATAACCTTTTTCTACAGAGTGAATTCCAAAACGAAGACGAGGATAGTTTGTTGTGTTAAGTTGTGCTTGAATGTCTTTTAAGCCATTGTGTCCCCCATCACTTCCTTTTGTTTTTAAACGAAGTGTTCCAAAGGGGAGATTGAGATCATCTGTAATAATTAAGATATTTTCTAAAGGAATATTCTCTTTAAGCGCCCAGTATCTAACTGCTTTCCCGCTGTTATTCATAAAAGTAGAAGGTTTAAGTAGTAAGAGTGTTCTGCCTTTAAACCTTGTTTTTGTTAGCGCACCATAGCGCAACTCTTCAAAACTCAATTCCTTTTCTTTGGCTAATATATCTAGTACTTCAAAGCCTATGTTGTGCCTAGTGTTATTATAGGTTGCCCCAATATTTCCCAGTCCTACAATTAAATATTTTTTCACCTCCAGTGGGTTTGATTTACCTTGTCCGCTAAGCCATTTCCAAAAAGACATCTTTTGTAAAAATAAAAAAAGCAGCTAGGTTATTAGTCCTAACTGCTTTATACTTATGAACGAGAGAATGTTTATTCTGCCGCCTGTACTGCTCCTTCTTCAGCACCTTCTTCAACACTTTCTTCAAAAGCTTCTTCATCAACATCTTTGATAGAAGCACGAGAAGTTTTCACTTGACAGACCACCGTATTATCAGGATGTAAGAAGCTGTATTCTTCAGTCGCTATTTGAGAAGTGTATAATTTATTACCAAGTTCTAGACCAGAAATATCAGCAATGATAAAGTCAGGTAAGTTCTTTGGTAAAGCGCGTACACGTAGTTTACGCTTGTTTAAGATTAATGCACCTCCACTGTTTAATACACCTGGTGCAGCTCCTTCAACAACAACAGGGATATTCATTGAAATTTCTTTCCCCTCGTTAAGTTGATAAAAGTCTACGTGTAAAATACGATCACTTACAGGGTGAAATTGAATATCCTGTAAAACAGCGTTATATTCGCCATCTTCGGTTTTAATCACCACAGTGTGTGCATTTGGCGTGTACACTAATTTACTGAAATCAAGTTCTTTCGCTGCGAAATGTATAGGCTCATTTTCACCATACAGTACACAGGGAACCATCTCAGCATTACGTAAGACTTTAGTTGATTTCTTGCCTACGCTTTCTCTTTTAGATCCGTTAATTGTAATAGATTTCATATTGATTTAATTGATAAAATTTTCGTGAATAGATTTATTGAGATGAACGCTCTTCATGGTAGAACCAAAGAGTTCTGCACAGCTCAATATTTTGATTTTAGGGCTATCCTTTTTTGAAGGGATACTATCTGTTATAATGAGTTCCTCTAGGGAAGAGTTTTCGATTCTTTCATGGGCATTACCGGAAAGAATCCCGTGGGTACAAACTGCGCGAACAGATTTCGCTCCTCTTTCAAGCATTAGTTCTGCTGCTTTTGTTAATGTGCCAGCAGTGTCGACCATGTCATCGACTAAAACGACGTTTTTCCCTTGAACATCGCCAATTAATTCCATGTGTGAAATTACATTGGCTTTTTGTCGCTGTTTATAGCAAATAACGACATCGCTTTTCAAGAATTTAGAATAAGCATAAGCACGTTTTGAGCCTCCCATATCAGGAGAAGCAATTGTTAAGTTATCTAAATTTAGATTTTGTAAATAGGGCACAAATATGGTCGAGGCAAATAGGTGATCAACTGGTTTTTCAAAGAACCCTTGAATTTGATCTGCATGCAGGTCCATGGTGATGATTCTTGTTGCTCCAGCTGTTTCTAACAGTTTTGCAATCATTTTTGCCCCAATAGGCACCCTTGGCTTGTCTTTACGATCTTGTCTCGCCCATCCAAAATAAGGAAGTACAGCTGTTATATGTCTTGCAGAAGCACGTTTTGCGGCATCTAACATTAAAAGCATTTCCATTAAATTATCTGAACTAGGGTGAGTAGAACCAATAATAAAAATACGAGAGCCACGTACCGACTCTTCAAATGATGGTTGAAACTCTCCGTCACTGTAGTGGGAGAAGGTAACATTGCCCATAGAGATGCCAAATTTCTCAGCAATTTTAATGGCCAAATCCTCACTCTGCGTGCAGCTAAAAACTTTTGCTTCTGTCATTTTTTCCTAAACCTTTTAGGTTCTACTCTTTAAGGACTGCAAATGTAAAAATTTATTTCCCTTAAGTCACTTATATTTAACGGAAATTGTATGGGATGATAATTATTTGTTTAATTTTGTCCTCCTCATGCCTCGGTGGCGGAACTGGTAGACGCGCTGGATTCAAAATCCAGTTCTTTCGAGAGTGTGGGTTCGATTCCCACCCGAGGTACAATAAAAGCCCTGTCAACAGTCAGGGCTTTTTTGATTAAAAGAATTAAAATTTAGGCTTTCTTTTTTCAAGAAAAGCAGCTAAACCCTCTTTTCCTTCTTGAGAAGCTCTAACATTTGCGATCACCTCTGCAGTGTAATCTATTACTTCCTCATTGATGGGTTGATAGGCTAAGTTGAGTAATAAGGCTTTTGTGATATTTAATGCTTCTGGCGCATTATTACTAATTCCTTTTGCGATAGATTGAATTTGTTGATCAAATTCTTCTTCTTTAAATAGAGCGGTGAGTAATTGTTGATCTGCGGCTGCCTGTCCTCGCATTACTTCGGCAGTGAGCATTAAACGGTTCGCATTGCGAACCCCAATGGCTTTTAAGACATAAGGGCTAATAGTTGCTGGAACCATTCCAATCTTTACCTCACTCAAACAAATTTTAGTGTTTTCTGTCCCAAATGCCATATCACAGCAGCATAAAAGGCCAACCCCTCCACCAAATGCAGCACCATTAACACGAGCAATGGTTGGTTTGGGGAATTCATTTAAAGCTTGCATTAAATAGGCCATTTGTAAGGCATCCTCTTTGTTTTCTTCGAAACTATTTGTGCCTAAAGAACGCATATAGTTGATGTCTCCACCAGCACAAAAGTTTGCACCGCTTCCGGTAAGTACGAGTGAACGAACTGCTTGGTTTTCTGCAGCTTCTTCAAGCGCTTCAAGGATATATTCGATCAATTCGCCATTAAAAGCATTTTGTACTTCTGGCCGATTTAGCACCATATAAAGTGCACCGTCTTTGGTGAGGAATTGTTGCAAGCTTTTATTTGTGCTTAAAACTTTGTGGTCTTGTGGTAGAAAATCGTACACTTTTTTTTACGAAGATAGCAAATCTTATTTCGAAGCCGTTTTGATAAAGTGTTGGAGTTCTTTTGGAGTGATTTTAGGATTGGCTCCAGCACTTGATGCAACCATCGCTCCCATGATACAGGCGTTTTCTAAGACTGCCTCGGGGTGTTTTCCAGTAAGTAGTCCTTCTAATAAGGTAGCTAAGAAAGAATCTCCTGCTCCCACGGTATCCGCTACTTTTACAGCAAACCCTTTTTGATCATACAGTTGGTTACTTAACAAAAGAAGGGCACCATCCCCACCTCTTGTGACACAAATTTGTTTTGTATTGGTCTGTTTTGCTATAAAGTTGAGTCGTTGTTCAAGTGTTTCTTCATCACAACCCATGGCAGTAGAAATTTCTAATAATTCCTCGTCATTGAATTTGATGAAATCTGCTATTTGCATTAGTTCTTCTAATAAACTTTGGGTATAATGAGGAGCTCTTAAATTAACATCGAACACCTTATACCTAGCCTTTTTTAGTAAAGCCATAAGAGATTCTTTTGAAACACTATCACGTGTTACCAAACTCCCAAAGAGAAATAAATCAGCCTGAGATACTTCTTCTTCAAGAGTAGGTTGTAAAGTGATTTTATCCCAGGCAGCTGGATAAGTAATTTCATAGGTTGCCGATCCCTTTTGATCTAGGCATACATTTACTTTTCCCGTTTCAATTTGTGGGTCTTGTTCAATGTGTTTTGTTATTAACCCCTGTTCCTTGATAAATTCGATTAGTCTTTTCCCTAATGGATCTTGACCGACTTTACTTACTATGACTGAAGAAATACCCAGCGCTTTTAGCCGTAAGGCGACATTTAGAGGTGCTCCACCTATTTTTTCTCCCTCGGGGAAAATATCCCAAAGCACTTCACCAAAACAAATTACTTTTTTTGACATGTCTATAGAGCTTATTCTATTTTGGTTATTTGGTTAAATGGAGCATTGGGAAAGAAAATTTCTGTCATTACAGTCCGTCCATTATCCCAAAATAATTCAATGGAGGTTTTGTCTAGAATCATGGTTCCTTGAATGGTTTTTTCTTCTGAAAACCGAGGCGCATAAGAAAGGTAAGGGGCAAACTTTTCTGAAAAGTCATTTTTTCCTGCTACAGTACGGTCAATATAGAAGTGTTGCTTTACTGGATCAAAACCAAATTCAAGTTTTTCTCCTAGATTATTTGACAATACATAGCCCACTTTTTTATTTGTATCTAATGCCAATTCCAGCTTCATATTTCCTAAGAGTGTTTTACTATTAAGTGTAAAGAGCTCAAGCGTTTGTTTTGCTTCTTCCACTGGAATAGAGGTAAGGCGATAGCCTTTTGTTGTTTTGATTAATCCAATTTCCCTTGCAATAGTCATGGCAGAGCGCCATGCATTTGTAGGGACTTCCTGGGCATAATCCCAGTTGGACATCCAACCAATAAATAGTTTATTGCCATTATCACGCTGTATATTCTGCCAGGTAACCCCTGCATAATTGTCTCGACCAAAGTCCACCCAAAAATCATTTTGATTTTCTAAGTCTTTAGCAAAGTGATGGTCTAGAACAAAATTAGTTCCATCAAAATCTCCCACAAAATATTGGGTTGCACTTCCCCCATTAAGTCCACCAGGATTAATACTCACAAAAAGTACCCACTTGATTTCATCGCTTCCTGCAACTTTTAGGGGGAACAAATCTGGACATTCCCAAACCCCTCCATAGTGTCCTTTATCAAAACCGAAATTAGAAAGGTAAGACCAATCTTTTAAATTAGGCGAAGCATAAAAACGTACATTGTCGTGTGCCGCTAGGGTCATAATCCATTGATTGTTGTTGTCCTCCCAAATGACTTTTGGATCTCTAAAATCTCTAATTTCTGGATTTTCAATTACGGGATTACCGGCATATTTTGTCCAGGTCATTCCTTCATCTAAAGAATAGGCAATACTTTGGGTCTCTACATCGACTTGTGCTGCTTTTTCTTTTTCCATATTGTGATGGGTGAAGATGGCTACTATAGGGGTTTTTCCATCTTGTCCAAAGCCTGAAGTATTATTGTGATCTACCACGGCACTTCCAGAAAAAATATAGCCCATTTCATCGGGGTAGAGTGCGATGGGGTGTTCTTCCCAATTGACCATGTCCTTACTTGTAGCATGCCCCCAGTGCATGGGTCCCCAAATATTATTGTCTGGGTAATATTGGAAATATAGATGATAGGTGCCCTTGTAATAAAACATCCCATTGGGATCATTCATCCAATTTTTTTTAGGGGTAAAGTGAAAGGCTGGTCGGTATAATTTTTCTTTGCTCATTTGCGGTTTTTTTTCTGGGTTTTCTTGGCAGGCAATCACTAGAATAATTAAGCTAAAAAGGAAAAACTTTTTCATTTTTCATTAATGAGTTTTTGTGATAAAGATTCTAGGGATACTCCCTTTGTTTCGGGCATCCAAAAATAAACAAATAAGAGTTGTAATACCATCATAAAAGCAAAAACGGCAAAGACAACACCTGCGCCTATACTGGTAAATAATACTGGAACTAAAGAAGGTATTATGGCAGCAAGTATCCAGTGAGTTGAGGAGCCAAAAGACTGCCCCGCACTGCGTAAATGATTAGGATAGATTTCTGAAATAAACACCCAGATGACCGCCCCTTGCCCTATAGCATGTGAAGCAATAAATACAAAGAGAAAGATAGGCAAAGCAAGTCCTTCCCAAGACAGTAAGAATGATACAGCAATTAAACTAAGGGAAATAATATAGCCCACAGAGCCAATATACATTAAGGTTTTTCTCCCTAGGCCATCAATCAAATTAATTCCCATTAACGTAAAAATTAAGTTGATCAAACCAATACCTACACTACTTAGCAAAGCCGTACTTTCTCCTAGTCCTCCTTCTTCAAATATTCGAGGAGCATAATATAAGAAAGCGTTAATGCCAGAAAATTGATTGAAAAAAGCAATCAAGAAAGCCAGTTTGAGGATAAAACGGTATTTGGGTTTAAAGATACTTCCGTTTTCTTCTATCACATTTTGTTCTTGACTAATGTCACGTATAAGTGAATCGGCGTCTTCTTTTGAGTAAGCTTGATGAATAATGGCTTTTGCTTCTTCCGTTTTGTTTTGCAAAAACAACCAGCGAGGACTTTTAGGAATACCAAAGGTCATCAAGGTGTAAATTACGGCTGGGATGGCTTCTACTCCCATCATATAACGCCAGGCATTTTCTCCAAAATCACTTAAAACATAATTAGATAAAAAAGCGATAAGCATCCCAAAAACAATGTTGAATTGGTAAAGACCTACTAAACGCCCCCGATTTTTGGTAGGAGCAATTTCAGAAATATAAGCAGGAGCTACAATAGTAGAAACACCTACCCCCAGACCACCTAAAAATCTAAAAAAGGCAAAGAGATAAGGGGTTGAGGCTAATGCCGACCCCAAGGCAGAAATGGTGTAAAAGACCCCAATCCATATTAAGGTTTTTTTTCTACCCAGCCGTCGCGTGGGAATACTTCCAAAGAGCGACCCTATCACTGTCCCCCAAAGTGCCATGGCCATGACCACAAAACCATGAAATGCGTCGCTAGAGTTCCATAAACTTTGTAATTTTTGATCTGCTCCTGAAATAACAACTGTATCAAAACCAAACAGGAACCCAGCAAGAGCAGCCGTCAAAGACCATTGTAATAATTTATTCATAAGTGTAGTTTAATCCTTATCTAAGATAGGATTTTCCATGGAAAGGTAATTCTCCTTACTTTAGTAATATAGATCAAAACATATTTCATGAAATATTTATCTCAATTTCTAATGCTATTAGTAGCAATCACTCTTGTAAGTTGTCAAACAAAAGAAACTAAGCCTTCTCCTGTAAGTGAAGCAGAACGAATTCACGAAGCAGTAATTACTATCGACACTCACGATGACATCAATGTGGGGAATTTCACAGATTCGATAAATTATACCCAAAAGACTAATTCGCAGGTCAATCTTCCCAATATGAATGCGGGGGGCTTAGATGTTTCTTGGTTTATTGTTTATACAGGACAAGATAGCTTAACCAAAAGTGGTTTTGAAAAGGCTGCAGCAAATGCAGACGCTAAGTTTAGTGCGATTCATCGTTTAGTAGAAGACTATGCGCCAGATCAAATAGAATTAGCCCTTACAGCGGCAGATGTGAGAAGAATATGGAAAAGCGGGAAGAAAGTAGCTATGATTGGCGTAGAGAACGGTTATCCCTTGGGGACAGATCCCAAAAATGTTAAAAAATTCTATGATCAAGGGGCTCGCTATATCTCTTTAGCGCACAACGGCCACAGTCAATTATCAGATTCAAATACTGGAGAAGGAGATGGTTTTTTCCTTCATAACGGTTTAAGTGAATTAGGGAAACAAGTCATTGATCAAATGAATTACTATGGCATTATGGTCGATATTTCACATCCGTCTAAAGAGGCGATTCGCCAAATGGCAGAACGTTCTAAAACTCCTATTATGGCGTCGCACTCTTCTGCTAGAGCCTTATGTGATCACTCTAGAAATTTAGACGATGAACAACTTGAATGGGTCAAAGAAAGTGGGGGAGTGGTGCAAACGGTAGCCTTTAGTTCTTATTTACATACAGAAAAGCACAATGCTTATCATAAAGCAAAAGATTCTGTTTTAAAAGCGATTGGAGCAAAACACGACATCCCTGTTTTAGATAAATATGAAATGCGTGCCCTGGATTTTGAAGCACTTCAAGCATATCTCGCAAAAAGAAAAGAATTATTAATTCTAGCAGAGGAAGATTTAGAAGCCATTAAGGCGATTTATCCTCCCGTTTCTGTGAGTGATTTTGTCGATCATATAGACTATATCAAGAACAAAATTGGCATTGATCACGTGGGAATTAGTTCAGACTTTGACGGAGGCGGTGGAATTGAAGGCTGGCAAGACGCTTCAGAAACCTTAAATGTGACAAAAGAACTGGTCAAGCGTGGCTATACCGAAGAAGAAATTGAAAAAATTTGGGGCGGGAATCTTTTACGTGTAATCGAAAAAGTCGAAGCAATAGCAAAAGAACTTCAGCAAGCGGGTTAATTAATATGTCGAAGTTAACTATTGTAAAATAGACTAAAGAGGGAAAATTAGCATATGTCTTTTGCTTGTTAATCATACATCTTAGTTATTTGATGGATTACCTCTATTGAGGAATTCTTGTTCTCTAATAATTCTCTCTAAATAAAGCCTATTCCAAAAAAAGCTGTAATTTTCGACAAATAATATTTGATTTATGCCGAAAAATGAGCTGCCCAAAAGGAAGCGCGGTAGGCCTAGTTTATCTCTAACCCTTGATTTAAATGATATATTAATTGCGGCTTTACAGGTCTTTTCTGAAAAAGGATATGACGGGGCACAGTTAAAAGATGTTGCTCAAAAAGTTGGAGTAACTAACCCTTTGATTAGCTATCGTTTTGAAAATAAAGAGGATTTATGGAAAAAATCCATGAGTTATCTAGGCGATAAATTAGTCGATCGTTTTGAACACATTAAATCTTATTATGTTGATCTGTCGGGAACCATGGCCTTGAGAGCTTATACCCGGCAATACATTTATTTTTTAGCAGAAAATCCTGCCCTTTACAAGATTATTTTTCAAGAAATGGGTAAAGAAAACTGGCGGTCTACTTTTTTGATCGAACAATTATTCACCCCTGTTATATGGTTTGGTGAGAAAAGCATAGAAGCTCCTTTAGATGATTTAAAAGAGTTTAAAACCATTCCACGGGCCAACTTTATTTCTATTATTATGGGAGCCTCTAGCAGCTTTTTTATGCTAGCACACTTAATGAAAAATCAATACGGGACAGAAGTCTTTTCTCAAGAACAGATAGAGCAACATGCCGAGGTTGTCAACAATATTATCTTCAAGCAATTTGAGGGATAAAAAAAGCGCCTTCAAGGCGCTTTTTTAAAAGAAATAAGGATTTATTTTCCAAAATCGTGGATGGATTTTCCTGCTCCAGCTAAATCGCGCAAGCTTTGTGGTACTTCCCAGTGATTCCCGTGTAGTGCTTTAAAAGCATCACAATCGGCGATAAAATTATCCATTCCTACATAGTCAATATAAGAGAGAGCTCCGCCCGTAAAAATAGGGAATCCCCATCCTAGAATAGAACCAATGTCTCCATCTGTAGTTGAGCGTAAAACCCCCTCGTCTAAACAACGATAGCTTTCTAATACTTGACGGTGTAGCATGCGTTTCTTCACGTCTTCTTCTAAAACAGCATTGACATCTGGCGTATAAATTTCTTTTAAGCCAGGCCACAATTTCTTTTGACCTCCTTTAGGGTAGTCATAGAAACCAGCGCCATCGCGTTTTCCTGTTCTATTGTGATTTTCTACTAGGTTTTTTACCATAGCATAAGAGCGTTTTTCACTTGCACTCTTTTCTGCTGGGTCACTTTCAAAAATGTGAACCGAAAGGGTAAGAGATACTTCGTCGTGAACGGCGAGTGGCCCTACAGGTAAGCCTATTTTTGTCGCAACACGTTCTATGATTGGTGCAGGTACTCCTTCTTCTAATAAGAACATTCCTTCTGAAACATAGGTCCCAAAACAACGCGAAGTAAAGAATCCACGGCTATCGTTGACTACTATAGGTACTTTTTTGATGGCTACAGTATAGTCTACTGCTGCAGCAATAGCTTTATCCTGGGTCTTTTCACCAACGATAATTTCTACCAACGGCATCTTATCTACGGGAGAGAAAAAGTGAATCCCAATAAAGTTTTCTGGTCTTGCAGAGGACTTTGCTAATAATGAAATCGGTATAGTTGAGGTGTTAGATCCATAGATCTTATCTTCTCCTAATACGGCTTCGGTTTCCTTAGTAACTTTATCTTTTAAATCAACGTTTTCAAAGACTGCTTCGATAATCAAGTCACTTCCCTCTACTGCGTTAGGATCATCTGTGGGGACTATATTAGCGAGTAAAGCTTCTTTCTTTTCTGGCGTTGAACGCTTTTTAGCGATGGCTTTATCTAGTAACATGGTAGAATAAGTCTTTCCTTTTTCTGCGCCTTCTTGACTAACGTCTTTTAGAACGACCTGCATTCCGGCTTTAGCTGAAACATAAGCAATACCGGCTCCCATCATACCAGCTCCTAATACTCCGAGTTTTTCGATTTCGTATTTAGGTTGGTCTTTTGGACGAGCTTTTCCTTTAGCCGCATCTTGAATGGCAAAAAAGCCAGTGCGAATCATATTTTTAGCCTCTGGTGTAGAAGCAGCCGCAGTAAAGTTGCGAGCTTCAATTTCTAGGGCCCGATCCACGGGGATTTGGATTCCGTCGTGAATTACTTTAATAATTTTTTGGGCAGAAGGGTAATTCCCATGGGTTAGTTTTCCCACGTTTCCAGAGGCACCCACCATGGTTTGTACTCCATTTGGTGTCCAGATGTTTCCGCCAGGAATTTTATACTTCTTGTTGTCCCAAGGTTGAACTGGGTTAGGGGTAGCTAAAATATAGGTTTTAGCCGCAGCAATCATTTCTTCTTCTGTTTCTGCAACAGCATCAATTAAACCGTCTTTTAAGGCTTTTGGTGGACGTGCTTCAATTCCTTGTAGCAAATACATTAAAGAGGTTTGAATTCCCATTAAATAAGGAGCTTTGACTGTTCCGCCACCTCCGGGGAATAGGCCAACTTTAATTTCTGGAAAGCCAATTTTGATTTTTGTGGAGTTAAGGGCAATCCTGTGGTGGCAAGCTAAACAAAGTTCTAATCCTCCTCCAAGTGCCGTTCCATTAATTGCAGCAACAAATGGTTTACCGCCTGTTTCGATTTCGCGCATTCCCTTGTGCATCTCTAGGATGGTTTGGGTAAAAGCGCCTTTATCTGGAATCTCTTCTAGTAAGGCACGTAAATCTGCTCCAGCCATAAAGATAGGTTTACCAGAAGTTACAATAACTCCCTTAATACTATCGTCTGCAATGGCAGCGTGTGCTACATCTACATAGCATTTGATAAAGTCTTCTGAAAAGAGATTAGCTGAGTTTTCTGTTTGATTGATGACTAAAGTCCCAATCCCATCAGCATCAACACTAAACGATAATAATTTATCTTGAATATTTTCCATTTTTATAGTAAATCTTAAAAATTATACGCGCTCGATAATGGTGGCAATCCCCATTCCTCCTGCGATACATAAAGTGACTAATCCCGTATTTAAATCACGGCGTTCTAATTCGTCCATCAATGTTCCGGCGAGCATACATCCCGTGGCTCCAAGAGGGTGTCCCATGGCGATCGCTCCTCCATTCACATTGACATTGCTGCTATCGATACCCATTTCTTCCATAAATAACATGGGAATGGCAGAGAAAGCCTCGTTTACTTCGATTAAATCGATGTTTCCAATGTTCATTCCTGCTTGTTTTAGGGCTTTACGTGTTGCAGGTGCTGGTCCAGTCAACATTATGGTTGGATCAGTTCCGTCGATGGCAGCAGTACGAATTTTAAAACGCGGCTTTAAGCCCATTTGTTTTCCTGCTTCTTCACTCCCAATTAAAGAGATAGCGGCCCCATCTACAATTGCAGAAGAATTTCCTGCGTGGTGAACATGGTGTAAAGTTTCTACTTCTGGATATTTGTCTAGTGCAACATCGTCAAACCCAGCCATGGCTCCCATCATTTGAAAGGCAGGTGGAAGACTAGCTAAAGAGGCTGCGGTTGTTCCAGGACGAATGTTTTCGTCTGTTGTTAAAATATCGGTTCCGTTTTGATCTTTGATAGAGATACGAGATTTGAAGTAACCTTTTGCATTAGCTTCTGCAGCACGGCGCTGTGATTCGGCAGCAAATTCATCTGTTGCTTCTCGAGTATAGCAGTATTTAGAGGCAATCAAATCGGCAGAAATTCCTTGTGGAACAAGGTTTCCTGGAATGGCTAAAGTTGGGTCGATAAACATCCCGGCGCCGTCTGATCCCATTGCAACACGTGACATGCTTTCTACACCTCCTGCGACAATTAAATCACGGTAGCCAGATTTAATATAGGCAGCTGCTTGATTCATGGACTCTAAACCTGAACCACAAAAACGGTTTAAGGTTACCCCGCATAGGTGATCACCATAACCAGAGGCTTGTGCAGCAGATTTTGCAATATTAGCTCCTTGATCCATTACTTGTCCTACACAGCCTAAAATAACATCGTTCACTAAACTAGTGTCTAACTGATGTTTGCTTTGTAAAGCAATAAGAGATTGTCGGGCTAATTCTGTTGGGGTTATCCCTATAAGTGCCCCTTTTTTGTTACCCTTTCCACGAACGGTTCGGATAGCGTCATAAATATATGCTTCCATGATGTAGTATTAATGCTTTTTTTGTACCAATTAATTTAATTGCATTTCAATTAAATTACGGATGTAAAACTAGTGCTAAATGACTGATTATCCAAACATTCTTTTAGGAGAGTCATTAAGGCTAGCGAATTAGAAGCGAAGGAGATTAAGCTTCTTCATCTTCATCTTCTTTTGCTTTAGGATCTGCCCCAAACATGCGTTCGAGACGGTCTGGAATGTAATTTTTGTTAACGTCTTCTTCATAGCCCATGGTAGTGCTTACAACGCCATAAATAATCACTGCCGCTATAAGGGCAACGATAGCGATTATTACGATTACAATTTCATTCATATTATAGTTTCTTTGCTACAATATAGCGAAAAATGAATAAAGTGTCTAAAATCTTATTAAGTAAAGTACTATTATTGTGGCAATTAAGATATTTTAATTTGGACACTACTTAGCTTATTCCTTTATTTAAAGTATTTTAAATTTAGCTTGGTTCTACTGTAATTATACTTCAGTAAATTAAAAAACTACATTTTTTTTGAAACTATCCAATAAGATTGTGCTTTTTTGCGTTAAGGTTTAAGAATCATAAATCAAAACAAATGATTAATACACTATTTTTTATTGCTTTAGGTCTTTCGTTAGTCCTTTTGTTTTTTTATTGGTATGCAAATTATTCCACTAAATCTGGATTTGCTACAGATGACAATAAAAACAATATCCCAGATACATGGGAAAAATTTACTATCGTTTTTAAACTGAAGAATTTTATTATCCTTTTACTAGGTATAGTGATAGGCTATCTTTTTAGTTTTACCACATTTTAAATTTATAATATGACAAGTAACGCATTATCATCTGTCTTTAATTTTAGGGTAGTATTGATTTTAATAGAAACAGTGATCATCTATTTTTTCTATGACTATTATCAAATCAATTTGAAAATTGACTTTACCATTATGAGTATAGCGATTGTTTTTCCACTTGTTTTTTCCATTACAAGCGCCTATCAAAGGAGACAAGAGGCCATTAATATTTTTGCTGAGTTTAGAAATAAGATCATTGATTTAACCAATATCTTTTATGCGGTAGAAAAAATCGAAAAAGACGATTACGATAGATTATACCGCGTTTTAATGGAAGCACAAAAGATTTTAATTGAATATCTAAAAAACCCCAACACTACAGAAGAGTTTAATGCTCTAAGGCAAAAGCGCAAGAGTATTTTGATTTTGATCGATAACTACAAAGATTTATTTAACGAGCGGGAAAAAGACAGTTTGATTAGGGTTAAAAATGAATTATTCCTTACGGCAGAAAAGATTCGGGGGATAAAGATTCACGGCACTCCTATTTCATTACGTAAATATTGTTTGATTTTTATTTATCTCTCTCCATTATTGTATAATTCCCAGTTAATTGTAGCTAGAACTACAGTGGGCGCTGATCTCGAAATAATTATCTCCTTGCTTTTCTCTTTGGTGGTGAGTTTTGTTTTAATGGCTTTATACAATGTACAAGACTATATCGAAAACCCCTTTGACCAAAAAGGACTCGACGATTTAAAAATCGATGAAATGGAGGTCAATCAATGGGAATCTCTTAATGAGTCATAAAAAAATCTCCTAAAAGGAGGGTTTTGTACCCAAGACGATTTAGCTGTTTTAGAAGCAATCACTTCAGGACTTTCATTCCATTTCTAATTTCAAATGTAAATAATCTATTTTGCATTTTAAAATCATGAAATTTCCATTCAGAAT
>Ga0233444_10000058_pt1 | contig 139152 bp, 133 predicted proteins | sample SI_124_October20_6_FD_182792 | JGI IMG/M metagenome (GOLD analysis project Ga0233444, IMG submission 182792) | Seawater microbial communities from Saanich Inlet, British Columbia, Canada - SI_124_October2016_10_MG | ecosystem: Environmental > Aquatic > Marine > Inlet | place: Canada: British...
CTTCTTTTAAGCGAATAAAACCCTCATGAGTAGTATTAAAATCGTATAATGAAGGGGGATTTGCCTGGTTGGCTATTTCTAGTTGCAACAAATCTGCTTTCCCATTTTCACTTTCTTCTAAGAATGGATCAAAAACAAAATCTAACATTTCTATATCCCAATGATATTCGCTTTTTACCGTTTTAAAATTCGGGTCATAGATCACTTGATAAAAACTTGATTCATCTCTGCCTTTTACTTTTAGAACAGCTATAAATTTGTGGTTGTGATTCTTATATGAATGTGTTGTATGGGTTTCATAAGAATCCCAAATAATATTTTCAATTTCCTCTACTAAATCAGGAAACCTCTCTTCTATAAAAAAATTGATTTTTCTTTCAATATCTGAAATCCCTATGGGAACAAGTTCCCCAGAAACGTTATCTAGTCCTTGATGCTGCTCAATAAAGTGCTCAAATTCAACAATAGCCTTTTGAGCCATATTTGGTGTTGAAAATAACATTAAACCTAACAATGTAAATAGATAGCTTGTCTTCATAACTATAGTTTTGGAAAGAGGGACATCATTTATACTAAAAGACATCTCTCTAGAACGTAAAAGTACACTTTCTACACAAAATGCGCAATCTTGCCCTTTATAATGGTTCAAAACACCTCAATGGAAAAATCCAATTTCAATACGCTAGGATTTTTCCAATCCTCCTTATTACGAACAGCAACATAAAACAATAAGCGATAGATGAACTAATATAAAAAGGGCATAAAAAAAGCCTTCAATTTCATGAAGGCTTTGAAACTATTCTAGCGGTCTGGACGGGAATCGAACCCGCGACCCCCTGCGTGACAGGCAGGTATTCTAACCAACTGAACTACCAGACCTAGAATGGGTGCAAATATACACCCCATTTTGGTTTTCCCAAATAAATCTTCTAAGAAAATAGTAAATAATTTCAGCTTTCGACTGGGAGCTAATTTAACCTAAATAAGGGCAAAAAAAAGCCCCACTATTGAGAAGGGCTATGCAATTTAAAAAAGTAAGACTTATAATAATGTATCTAATGCTTGTGCATAAGTGGTTTTTGGTGCAACACCTACTTGGCGACCCACTACTTCTCCGTCTTTAAAGACTAAAACAGTAGGGATGTTACGCACGCCATATTTTGCGGCGAATTCTTGATTGGCATCTACATCCAATTTTCCAACAACGGCTTTGCCTTCATAGTCAGAACTAATTTCATCGATGATAGGTCCCACCATACGACAAGGTCCACACCAGGCTGCCCAAAAGTCTACCATTACTGGTTTATCTGATTTTAATACTACTTCCTCGAAAGAAGCATCGGTTATTTCTAATGCCATAATATTTATTTTTAACAAATGTATTTAATTTCACAACGTTACAACACAACTTAAATTGCTTTCTTTTATACAAACATCAACTAAGTTAATCTTTAGTTCAATTTATACAATAAGTTTTCACTTTCCAAATGATCTAAAAGTTCGTTGGAAACATCCACTTTTTGCTTTCTACTAGGTAAGGTCAACTTAATTTGTTCTGCATTGTGAAACACATCTACCATCAAGGTTTTATCGCCCTTATGAGATTGAACAATATCGCTAATTTGTTGAACTCGATCTGAATTGAGCTGCTCCAAATCTAATTGAAGGGTCAAACGCTTTACATTTTTAGTTAAAGTATCGTGAAGCATCTCAAAAGCCACAAACTGCATTCGAGGCGCGCCTACTTTCCCCGTTTCGCGATTGCGCCAACCTTCCACTATCTTTACCCTCACGCGAATAAAGCCATTAGGAATTAAAAAATGACGGTACTTTAAATACTCTTCTCCAAAGATTTTAAACTCATACTGCTCATTAAAATCTTCTAATTGGAAAATCGCCCAGCCCTTTCCGTTTTTAGAAATTCGATGATCTACTCCATTGACAATCCCTCCAAAACTCAGTTCCCGATTCACTAATGGATCAAGATCACTTAATACCGTTAAAGGTGCTGAAGAGAAATGTTTCATCTCTCGCTTAAAATCATCTAAAGGATGAGCAGAAAGATAAATTCCCACCACCTCTTTTTCTTGTTTAAGACGTTCTAATGTCCCCCAGCTATTACAGGGAGGGATTCTAATTTCTTCTACATGCAAGGCGCTATCTTCCCCAAATAAATTGGTCTGAGAAGAATTTAAACTCTCTTGGTGTTTGGCCCCATAACGTATGGCTTTTTCTAAGAAAGTCACTCCATCTCCATCTGGGTTAAAGTATTGCGCGCGATGGGTGTTCCCAAAAGAATCCATCCCCCCAGCAAGGGTCAAGTTTTCTAAAGCTTTTTTATTCGCTGCGCGTAAGTCGATGCGCTGGGTCAAATCAAAAATCGAACTGTATTTCCCATCTTTTCGGTGCTCGATAATGGTTTCTACTGCTCCACGTCCAACACCTTTTACAGCGCCCATCCCAAAGCGAATAGCGTGTTTGTCGTTTACCGTAAACTTGTAAAAGGACTCATTGACATCTGGCCCTAAAACATTGAGTCCCATTCGGCGACATTCTTCCATAAAGAAGGTAACCTGCTTAATATCGTTCATATTGTTCGACAGTACCGCTGCCATATATTCTGCAGGATAATGCGCTTTTAAATAAGCTGTTTGATACCCAATCCATGCATAACAAGTAGAGTGCGATTTATTAAAGGCATAGGCTGCAAAGGCTTCCCAGTCTTTCCAGATTTTCTCTAGGACATCTTCGGGGTGACCATTGGCTTTTCCGCCATCGATAAATTGGGGTTTTAATTTTTGCAGCAGGGCAAAAATCTTTTTCCCCATCGCCTTCCGCAAAACATCTGCATCACCTTTTGAAAAGCCCGCCAACTTCTGCGATAAGAGCATCACTTGCTCTTGATAAACAGTAATTCCATAGGTCTCTTGTAAGTATTCTTCCATGGCTGGAAGGTCATAAGCGATCTCTTCGTTCCCGTTTTTTCGGTCAACGAAACTAGGGATATATTCTAGCGGCCCAGGTCTGTACAAGGCGTTCATCGCTATCAAATCAGCAAAAACGGTGGGCTTTAAATCCTTCAAGTATTTTTGCATTCCCGCAGATTCATACTGGAAAATTCCTACCGTTTCTCCGCGTTGAAAAAGCTCATAAGTCTTGACATCATCTAAGGGAAAACTGTCCGGATCTAAATCAATATTGTGCTTGTATTTGACCTGTTTGACCGTATCCTTGATCAAGGTTAGGGTTTTTAATCCCAAGAAATCCATCTTTAACAAGCCCGCATCTTCTACAACCGAGTTGTCAAATTGGGTGACATATAAGTCAGAATCTTTGGCGGTAGCCACAGGAACAAATTGCGTAATATCGTCTGGGGTAATGATCACCCCACAGGCGTGAATCCCCGTGTTGCGCAATGATCCTTCTAAAACTTTCGCTTGCTGTATGGTTTGTCCAGAGATGGAATCTTCATCGGCCAAGTTTTTGATTTCGTTGACCTTTAAAAGCTCATCGGCGCGTAGGCTCTTTTTCAATTCTTGATCGTTTAAACCAAAGATTTTCCCCAGCTTCATATTGGGTAATAATTTAGCAATGCGATCGGCTTCGCCCAAAGGTAAATCCAGTACCCTTGCGGTATCTCGGATGGAAGACTTTGCCGCCATGGTTCCATAAGTGATAATTTGCGCCACTTGATTAGAACCGTATTTTTCAATCACATAATCCATCACCCGACCGCGACCTTCATCGTCAAAGTCAATATCGATATCGGGCATACTTACCCGGTCTGGATTCAAGAAACGCTCAAAAAGTAAGTCGTATTCAATGGGGTCAATATTGGTGATCTTTAAGCAATAGGCCACAACAGATCCCGCGGCAGATCCCCGCCCCGGCCCTACCGAAACATCCATATCGCGGGCCGCTGCAATAAAGTCTTGTACAATCAAAAAGTACCCCGGGTAACCGGTATTGGCAATAACATCTAACTCAAAGTCAATCCGTTCTGTGATCTCCTCCGTTAATTCGCTATAGCGCAGTTTAGCACCTTCATAGGTCAAATAGCGCAAGTAATTGTTTTCTCCCTTTTTTCCGTCGGGGTCATTGGCTACTTGATAGTCTTCGGGAATGTCAAACTGGGGTAATAAGACATCTCGAGCGAGTTCAAAAGCTTCGATTTTATCAACCAAAGCTTGAATGTTCAAAATGGCTTCTGGCACATCTTGAAACAGCTTTTTCATCTCCTGGCTGTCCTTAAAATAATATTCTTGGTTAGGAAATCCATAACGGAAACCTCGCCCTCGACCGATGGGCGTTGCTTGCTTCTCCCCATCTTTTACACAGAGTAAAATATCGTGGGCATTCGCCTCTTCCTTCTTGGTGTAATAGGTGTTATTTGTCGCAATAAGCGGAATGTTATACTTGCGGGAAAATTCGATCAATACCTCATTAGCTCGATCTTCTCCTTCTTCCCGGTGGCGCATCAATTCAATATAAAAGTCTTCGCCAAATTGTCCATGCCACCACTGCAAGGCCTCTTCGGCTTGCCGATCCCCTACATTTAGAATCTTCGCTGGTACTTCTCCATAGGTGTTTCCACTTAACACGATCAAGTGTTCTTTGTATTGTTCGACGAGCTTGCGGTCAATGCGCGGAACATAATAAAAACCATCGACATAGGCCGCAGAAGTCAATTTTGCCAGGTTGTGATAGCCCGCTTTATTTTTTGCTAAAAAGACGACTTGATAACCATCGTCTCTTCGGGTTTTATCTTTGTGATCTTCGCACACATAAAATTCACAGCCAATAATCGGCTTGATTTTTTGGTCGTCCTCCACCTTGGCATTATGCCCCTTAATGGCTTTGATAAAATGAAAAGCGCCCATTAGATTTCCGTGATCGGTAATGGCAATGGCTTGCATATTGTCGTCTGCAGCGGCATCGACCAATTGATTGATGCGCGAAGTCGCTTGCAAAACAGAAAACTGAGAGTGATTGTGTAAATGCACAAAAGGCGCATCGGCGAGAGCCCCGCTTACTCCGGCAAGTGGCGCAGGTCCCTTTGGCGAAGCCTCTTTCTTAAGCGCTGCAGAAGCTTGCTTAAGGTTTTGATGGGTTAAACCAATTAACCCAAAGGGGCGGCTGCGTTCTCTTAAATCAACTGTTTGCGCTTGTTGGTTATCAAACGCATCGGGGTGCAATTGATCTTGACGCAATAATTCTAGGAAAGCGCGAGAAGTGGCCTCTACATCTGCTGTGGCATTGTGCGCTTCTTCAAAGCTTTCTTGAAAAAGAAAGTGGTAGAGTTCAATTAACGTAGGCAGTTTAAACTTGCCCCCACGACCGCCAGGGAGTTGACATAAAGTCGCTGTTTCTTCAACACAGGTATCGATCACGGCTTTTCCTTCTAGCACATCGGCCAGACCGGCACGCAGGTCTTCTGCCCCCATAATGTTGCGGTCAAAAGACACATTGTGCCCCACCACATACTCCACTTGGTCAAGCGCTGCGTGAAATTTTTCCAACACCTCTTCTAGCGGAATTCCTTGATCCTCTACCAAGGCAGTTGAAATTCCGTGTACCTGTTCAGAATCAAAGGGAATGGTAAAACCGTCGGGTTGAATCAAATAATCTTCATGGGCGATCACCTCTCCTTTTGCATCGTGAATTTGCCAAGCAATTTGAATGCAGCGTGGCCAGTTTTCACTATCGGTTAAAGGCGCGTTCCAGCGCTTAGGCAATCCAGTGGTTTCGGTGTCAAAGATTAAATACATCAAAACGAAATTAACAAATAATTTGAGGGCAGAAGAAAGGAGTTATTGGCAGTTATTAACGATAGCCCAATTTAGATTTGAAATAAAAAACATACATTGTTTCTCCCAAATCGATTATACCGTGACCCGAAAATTCAAAAATAAATATCGCGTAGACACTGTGCGGTAAAATGGTGGGATTACACCAATAATGGTTCCTATTTTGTTACGATATGCACCAAAGACCGTCACCATTTTTTTGGTGAAATTTCCGATGCAAAAATGGAATTGAATGAAATTGGGGAATTGGCATAAAAATTCTGGATGGAAATCTCGCAACATTTTCCGTTTGTGGTTTTGGATGAATTTGTGGTGATGCCCAATCATGTGCATGGGATAATTTGTGTTTCCAAAACCGTAAACGCACCCAAATCCGTAGACGCGCCCAAATTGGGTGCGTCTACGGATGCCAAAAAAAATTGGTCCCCCGCTTTTGGTGCTTTTACCGGCTTACATATTTTGTCCCCTAAAGAAGGGGATCAAGTTTATGTAACAACGGGGAAAGAAGTGATGGAAATTGAAGGAATTTAACCCCTAAGCCTTTATCTTAGCCAAAAAAAGCGATAGAACCACTCTTTAGCGCCTTTGTTGATTCTCCTTCACAAAAAAGCTTTGAACAAGCCTTTTTGCAGGAAGGCCTGTCCCTAAATTTAAAAGGCGTCGTTGGTTCAGGGCTTAATTTTCGTTTAGCCAATGCTTTTGACCGCCATCAAAAAAGCATCTTACTGGTTTGCGAAGACCGTGAAAAAGCTGCATATCACCTCAACGATTTAGAGCAATTATTGAGACAAGAAAGCGTCTTGTTCTTTCCTTCTAGTTACCGCAAACCTTATCAAACAGAAACGACAGATAATGCGAATGTACTGCTGCGTTCAGATGTGTTGAACAAACTGAGCAATTCAAAAAAGCCGCGAATTATCGTTACCTATCCCCAAGCCTTGTTTGAAAAAGTCGTCTCTCAAGCCACCCTGCGTAAAAACACCCTTGAAGTCATTAAGGGGAGCCAACTTTCCCTCGACTTTGTCAATGAGGTCTTGTTTGACTATAACTTTGATCGGGTAGATTTTGTCTCACAACCGGGAGAGTTTTCTGTTCGTGGGGGAATTATCGACGTCTTTTCGTTTGCAAATCAACACCCCTATCGCATCGAGTTTTTTGATGAAGAAGTAGAGAGCTTACGCAGCTTTGATGTGGCGACACAGTTGTCAATCTCCTCTTTGGACAAAATCAAATTATTACCCAATACCAGCGAGGGATTTAAACGCGCAACACGTAAAAGCTTGATTGACTTAATTGCTCCTTCGGGGGTATTAATCGTTCAAAACATGGACGGTTTAGCAAGCCGTTTAGATAATTATTTTGGCGAAGCCAAAAATAGCTTTGCGGCACTAGCTGGCGAAACACAGCATCTGCCGCCAGCCACCCTCTTTTTGTCTAAAGAAGATTTACTTGAAAGCGTGGACGGTCTTTCATGGGTAACCGTCTTACCTTCGGTAGAAAAAAAGACAAAAGAACAGGCCTTTGTCAAGCAAAGTCCACAACCTGCCTTTAACCGAAAGTTTGATCGTTTGATTGCCTACCTGAACGAGAATCACGAAAAAGGCTATCAAAACTATATCTGCTGTGCCTCTGCAGAACAAGCCCAGCGACTCAATTCCATCTTTGAAGAGATGGAGCAAACGGTGCATTATAAAACCGTTGTCCAACCCCTTTTTGAAGGTTTTGAAGATATCGAGGCTAAAATGGCCATTTTTACCGATCATCAAATCTTTGAACGTTACCACAAATACCAACTCAAATCTGGCTATACTAAAAAACAAGCGCTTACTTTAAAAGAGTTAACCCACCTCGAAGTGGGGGATTATGTCACTCATATTGATCACGGAATAGGGACCTTTGGTGGGCTTCAAAAGATTAATGTGGACGGCAATATGCAAGAAGCCATCAAACTGGTTTATGCCGATCGCGACATCTTATACTTAAGCATTCATTCACTGCACAAAATTTCTAAGTTTAATGGGAAAGATGGCAAGGTGCCAAAGGTTTATAAACTGGGATCTTCTGCCTGGAAAGCCCTTAAACAAAAAACGAAAAAACGGGTCAAAGAAATTGCCTTTAACCTGATAGAACTCTATGCAAAACGCCGTCAAAAGATTGGGACCGCTTGCGCTCCTGACAGCTATTTACAACTCGAATTAGAAGCCTCTTTTATCTTTGAAGACACGCCAGATCAAAGCTCTGCCACGGCTGCTGTAAAAGAAGATATGGAAAGTGAACGCCCCATGGACAGATTAGTCTGCGGGGATGTAGGTTTTGGAAAAACCGAAGTGGCCATTCGTGCGGCATTTAAAGCTGTAGACAATGGAAGACAGGTCGCGGTTCTAGTCCCTACGACCATTTTAGCATTTCAGCATTTTAAAAACTTTACCAAACGATTAGAAGACTTTCCCGTGACGGTGGACTACCTCAATCGTTTTAGAACGACCAAAGAGAAAAGAATGGTCTTAGAAGATTTGGCCGCAGGCAAAATTGATATTTTAATTGGTACCCACCAATTAGTTGGAAAAGGAGTTGGCTTCAAAAACCTGGGCTTACTCATTGTTGATGAAGAGCAAAAATTTGGAGTATCGGTGAAAGAAAAATTAAGGGCATTAAAGACCAATGTGGATGTATTAACCTTAACAGCAACACCCATTCCAAGAACCTTACAGTTTAGCTTAATGGCCGCAAGAGATTTATCGGTCATCGCCACGGCTCCCCCTAACCGTTATCCTATCGAGAGCGAAGTGATTCGCTTTAATGAAGCAATGATTCGCGACGGGGTGCTCTATGAAATGCAACGCGGGGGACAAGTATATTTTATCCATAACCGTATAGAAAATATTCAAGAAGTTGCCGGCATGCTTCAACGCCTAGTTCCAGATGCACGGATTCGTATCGGTCATGGGCAAATGGACGGGAAGAAACTGGAGAAAAACCTTCTCGAGTTTATGGATGGGAAATACGATATCTTGATTGCGACGACCATCATTGAAAATGGGTTGGATGTGCCAAATGCCAATACCATTTTTATCAATAATGCGCAGAACTTTGGACTGAGTGATTTACACCAAATGCGTGGGCGTGTGGGACGAAGCAACAAAAAAGCCTTCTGTTATTTTATCACGCCACCCTTAAGTGCCATGTCGAGCGATGCCCAAAAACGTATCCAAGCAATAGAACAATATGCTGAACTGGGTTCTGGGATTAAAATTGCCATGAAAGATTTAGAAATTCGCGGAGCTGGAGATTTATTAGGCGGAGAACAAAGCGGATTTATCAACGATATCGGTTTTGAAACCTATCAGAAAATCTTAAAAGAGGCGGTCGAAGAACTCAAAGACAATGAGTTTAAAAACCTTTATACTTCTGAGGAAGAAGAAGGGCCAAAATCCTTTGTCAAAGAAGTTCAAATCGACACCGATTTGGCCATCCTCTTACCCGACGATTATGTCAACTCTGTAAGTGAACGCCTATCCCTTTATAACCGAATTAGTGAACTTAAGAATGAGGAGGAATTGCAACAATTCCAAAAAGACCTTGAAGACCGTTTTGGTCCTATTCCTAGTCAAGCCGAAGATTTACTCAACAGCGTGCGCTTAAAATGGAAAGCGCTGGAGGTAGGATTAGAACGTTTGATCCTAAAAAGAGGACAACTTTCAGGCTACTTTATCGCCGACCAAGAAAGTGAATATTATCAAAGTGAACGCTTTAACCATGTGTTGCAATGGGTACAACTAAGTGCTGGAAAGGTAGAGCTTAAAGAGAAAGAAACCCGTCAAGGTTTACGCCTTCGTCTAGGGATTAAAAAGGTAGATAGCGTTTCTGCCGCGTTAGAACAGCTTCCAGACCTATAAGTCTTTTAATTCCTTGATGGCTTTAAAGGCAGTATTCACCTGATCTTCGCCAACTATAATGGTAAACTCATTTGAGGTAGAAATCACTTCATAAATATTTACCCCTTCCCAAGACAATCGTTGAAAAATAAAGTAATAAATCCCTGGAATGGTTACATTTTCTGTGGGCAATTTAATCGAGATAGACGATAAGTCTTCTGTCTTTTCAATCAAGCGCTCTGATTGAAAATAATTTTCCAACTGAGCCGCCGCATTACTACTCACAATAATATTACTCTCTGTCACCCCACGCGAAGAAGTATAGAAAACATTTGGATTATCATTGACTTCGTTTAAAAACTGGGCTTGAGCATTGAGTAGAGTTTCGGATATTTTAAAACTAAAATCAACTAAGTTTGATCGTACCGTTATATCGCCTATTTCTTTTAAGACTTTCACAATCTTATGCGTAGATAAGAATTCTAAATTATCTGAAATTCTTTTTAAGGCCATGACAATTGCACCACTACGCGCAGGCTTTTGCAAGGTTTCTTCGATTTCAGGTTGAATTTGTCGTGCCAAAGAAGTCAGGTTAATGATGCCTTGGGTCATGGCAGTAGACAAATAAGGTTTAGTCTTAATGTACTGTTCAACAACGGAAGCGATGGTCTTCATGTGAAATATTTTGCATAAATATAAGTTATTATACTAAATGTTACAAATAAAACATTTATTTAAAAAGGATAAAATGCATTAGGGAGGTGCTCCAGTTTCCACTCCCCTCTTTCGAGCACATAACTCATAATGTCAAAACGGACTTCTACGTCTAAATTTCGTTGTTGAATATAAGCGTCGATGGCCATGACTAAGAGTTGAATTTTTTTCTTAGAAACAAAACTTTGTGGATCGCCAAAGTAGGCAGAGCTTCGCGCCTTGACCTCTACTGCGACAAGGAGACCATCTTTTTGAACAATCAGATCAACCTCGGCTTTGCGATAGCGATAATTCCTTTCAAGGATTTGAAAGCCTAAAGATCGAAAATAGTCAGCAGAGTGCTTTTCGGCTTCCTGACCAAAGTTGTAGGAAATGGACATAGGAATAGATTTGTGAGAACAGACTAAAAATAACCGAGTTAGGGCAGAAAAAATCTTATTTTTGCCTAAAATTTACTCCATGGCGCACAAGGCGAAAAGATATACAGTTACTGCAGCACTTCCTTATACAAACGGTCCCATCCACATTGGTCACTTAGCTGGTGTTTATGTCCCTGCCGATATTTATGTGCGTTATTTGCGTGCGCAAAACAAGGATGTCGCTTTTATATGTGGAAGTGATGAGCATGGAGTAGCTATCTCTATCAGAGCAAAGAAAGATGGCGTAACGCCAAAGGAAATCATCGACAAGTACGATACAATGATCAGAACTTCCTTTCAACAACTAGGAATTTCTTTTGATAATTATTCGCGTACCTCTGCTGCAATTCATCATGAAACAGCAGGAGATTTCTTTCAACAAATGCATCAAGATGGAAAGTTTATCGAACAAACCACAGAACAATTATACGATGAGGAAGCGAAGCAATACCTTGCTGACCGTTTTGTAACGGGGACTTGTCCTAAATGTGACCATCCAGAAGCCTATGGCGATCAATGCGAAAACTGTGGAAGTTCATTAAATGCCACTGATTTGATTCAACCAAAATCAACCCTCTCTGGAAGTGTTCCAACATTAAAAGCTACCAAACACTGGTTCTTGCCCTTAGATCAATATGAAGGATTTATCAAAGAGTGGATTTTAGAAGGACATAAAAACGACTGGAAACCCAATGTTTATGGCCAAGTCAAATCTTGGGTCGACGACGGGCTAAAGCCTCGCGCCGTAACCCGTGACCTAGATTGGGGGATTCCTGTACCGGTAGAAGGAGCAGACGGAAAAGTATTATATGTCTGGTTTGATGCCCCTATTGGGTATATCTCTTCGACCAAAGAATGGGCCGCAAGAGTAGGAAAAGACTGGGAACCTTATTGGAAAGACGAAGGGACAGAACTTGTCCACTTTATTGGGAAAGACAATATCGTCTTTCACTGTATCATTTTCCCTGCGATTTTAAAAGCGGGGAAAGAATATATTTTACCCGAAAATGTTCCGGCAAACGAGTTTCTTAACTTAGAAGGAAATAAAATTTCGACTTCCAAAAATTGGGCAGTTTGGTTACATGAATATCTCGAAGAATTCCCCGGGCAAGAAGATGTTTTGCGTTATGTCTTGACGGCAAATGCGCCAGAGACCAAAGACAATGACTTTACTTGGAAGGATTTCCAAACCCGTAACAACAGTGAACTGGTGGCCATTTTTGGGAACTTTATCAATCGCGCTGTTGTGCTTACCCATAAATACTATGAAGGGGATGTTCCTAGCTGCGGAGAAATTTTAGCCCAAGATCAAGCTGTCTTGGATGAACTCAAACTATTTCCCAAACGCGTGGGAGATTCCATTGAAAAATACCGCTTTCGCGAAGCGAGTCAAGAACTGTTAAACCTTGCAAGATTAGGAAATAAATACCTCGCCGATGAGGAGCCGTGGAAACGCATCAAAGACACTCCCGAACGCGTTCCTACCATCATGCATATTGCCCTGCAAATTGCGGCAGCTCTATCTTCTATATGCGAACCTTTTTTACCGCATAGCGCGGAAAAATTAAGAACGATTCTTAATATTGACAGCCCGTTTTCGTGGCAAGCTATCGCAGAAGAAAGCAGTTTAATCCCCGTTGGACACACTATTGGAAAACAACAATTGCTGTTTGAAAAAATTGAAGATGCGACCATAGAAGCTCAGTTGGCAAAATTAGAGAAGACCAAGGTGGCTAATGAAAAGGAGACCAAAAGTCTTCCGCCTCAAAAAGAGCTTATCAGTTTTGAGGATTTCACCAAACTAGACCTGCGTGTGGGTACCATTACCGCAGCAGAGAAGGTTAAAAAAACCAAAAAACTTTTACAACTACAAGTTGATTTAGGGGACGAAGTTCGCACCATCGTTTCTGGTATTGCAGAGACTTTTACTCCAGAAGAAGTGGTAGGGAAAAAGGTTACCGTACTCACCAATTTAGCTACGCGAAAAATTCGTGGTGTTGAAAGTCAAGGAATGCTTTTAATGAGCGAAGACGCCGAAGGAAATATTGTAATGGTTAGCCCAGACCAGGGCGCCGAAAATGGCTTCCCGATCGCTTAATGCTTTCCATCGCCTTCCATCCTATCTATCAACTCCCCTTACCAGAAGGACATCGTTTTCCCATGGAGAAATACGAGCTCTTGCCTAAACAGTTGTTGCATGAAGGAACCTGTTCGCAAGCAGACTTTTTTGAACCCACAGCAATTGACCAGCACAGTATTGAACAAGTACATTGTCCTGATTATTTGCAACGCTTGCTAACATTACAGTTAAATAGAAAAGAGATGAGGAAAATTGGTTTCCCTTTAAGTCAACAACTAATTGATCGAGAAATCATCATAGCAGGGGGAACGGTAGAAGGAGCAAAACGCGCTTTAAAAACTGGGATCGCTATGAATATTGCCGGAGGAACCCACCATGCTTTTTCTAAGCGCGGGGAAGCGTTTTGTTTATTAAACGACCAAGCTATAGCGGCACAATATTTATTAGATCACCAACTGGCCAAAAAGATTCTAATTGTTGATCTTGATGTGCATCAAGGCAATGGTACTGCAGAAATTTTTAAAGACAATCCTGCGGTATTCACTTTCTCTATGCACGGGACAAAGAATTATCCTTTTCAAAAAGAAACAAGTGATCTTGACCTTCCACTAGCCGATGGAATGGAAGATGAAGCCTACCTTAACTTACTCAAAGAAACACTGCCTACTTTGCTAGATCAAGAACAACCCGATTTTGTCTTTTACCTTTGTGGTGTAGATATCGTTGCAACCGATAAATTGGGTCGATTAGGAATGAGTGTCCAAGGTTGTAAAGCCCGAGATGCTTTTGTCTTAGGATTACTCAAAGAAGAAGAAATTCCTGTTCAGTGCAGTATGGGAGGAGGTTATTCAAAGGACATCAAAATTATCCTAGACGCCCATGCGAATACTTTTAGAATAGCGCAAGAGCTCTATAGCTGATGCCAGGTTGCCCCTCTTAAATTTGCGGCTGCGATAACAATATCTTTTCGGCTAATTTGTCCTACTAGATTTCCATTTTCAACCACAGGAAAGCGTCTTCTACCCGATTTATAAAATTTAGAGGCGGCATCAAAGAGACTCATAGATGCTGAAAGAGTTTCGACCTCTTTGGTCATGAAATGACCTACAGATTTATCTAAAATAGGCATATTAAAATAACGGCTGTCTGATATTTCTTTCATACAATCCCCTTCTGATATAATGCCGATTAAACTCATGTTTTCATCAATGACTGGCCCTCCAGAAATCTTGTGCTTAATAAAGGCTTTCATCACGTCGTGGATGCTTTGAGTGACGGTAAAACAAATAATGTTTTTCGTCATTATATCTCTTACCACCAAGCTGGCGGGTTTTGATTTTTTCTCGGTAGCTCTAGGGCCTTGGAAACTTTTAACTGCCATGATTCTATTGTTTTGGTTTTTATTAAGGTACAAAAATTTAAATAAGTAGTTGATTCTGTCTTTAGCTTAAGTATCTTTAAAAAAGAAAATGAGCGGACAAAACAATAAAACAATAGGTATTTTAGGTTGTGGGTGGCTAGGACTTCCGCTGGCAAAACATCTTGTTGAGTTGGGATTTCAAGTGCGTGGCTCGACGACGCAAAACATTAAACTATCTACAATCGAGCAAACGGGTACCCAAGCCTTTATCGTTCATTGCGAAGAAGACGCCTGTAGTGGTTTAGCTCCTTTTTTAACAGGATTATCGATCTTAATTATCAATCTTCCTCCTGGGCTTAGATCTAATCCAAATCGGCGTTTTGACTTAGTCTTGCAACAAATTCAGAAGGAAATTATCGCTTGCGGGGTGGAAGAAGTGGTCTTTATTAGCAGTACTTCTGTTTATGGTCAAAGCTGTGGATTAATTACGGAAGAAACCCCTACTGGGGCAGTGACTGAAAGTGGAAAACAGCTGGTTAGTTGTGAACAGCTTTTGTTAAAAAGCACTGCTTTTAACACAAGTATAATACGTTTTGGTGGGTTAGTAGGACCTAATCGACACCCTGTATTCAGCCTAGCAAAAAGATCTCAAATCGATAATCCTGAGGGAGAAATTAATTTTATTCATCTGGATGATTGTATCAAAATGATTACGCGCTGTGTCCAGTCTTTTAAAGGGAATAGCCTTTATAATGGTGTGAACCCTTATCACCCTAGTCGCAAAGAATACTATACAGCGATGGCCAAAAAAGCTGGTATTCAACTTCCTCCGTTTACAAAGCAAAAAGGAGTAAGCCGTATTATTTCTTCTAAAAAGGCAGAAAACGACTTGAAGATGCGATTTATAGTGGAAAACTTGTTGACATTATAATAAGCTTTAGCGTAAAACCAGTTGCTTACTATTGTAAATTAGTAATTGTTAAACTCAATAGTTTTGGCAAAAGAAAAGGACATTATTGTTTTACTTGAGCGTCTACTCAATCAAAGTAGACAAGACAAGTTAATGTATCTCAATGCCGCCGATAAGCACAATCTTCCTGCTTATAAAAGATTTTGTAATCAACAAGCACTTTATCGCAATAGCATGTTCAATGATTTTAGCGCGATCCTTTCTGATTTAGCTATCGAGGTAGAAGATGTCCTTTTAAAAAGACCCGATATACGTCAGTTAATGATGACAAGTATCAAAAGAGAAAAGAGCAATCTTTTTGACAAGTGTTTAATACAGGATCTTATTTTCAAAGAAAACCTTCAGTCTTTAATTGCGATTGATGTTTCTGAAAGAAATCAAGGGCTTTACAGCAAGCAACTGCTCAAAATCAATGCATGCATTGAGGACAATGAGTTCTTTAGTCAAGAAATGGCGACCAAAGAACTATTCTCTTCTGGCCTTTAATTTCAGGTTGTTCCTACTGTCCTCTACTCCTTCATTTTGATTTATCATCCCTTCTTGTTGAACATCAAGAGAGAAATCTTCTATCCTTTTTAAATAGGCGGTATAGGCTTGGAATAGACTCTTAAAGCTTTCATCTATTTCTTGTTGCTGTTCTTGTAGGCTGTAGTAACGTGATTTAAGGAGTTCTGTTTTTACAACCTTAAGTCTACTTTTAATTTCAGGCGTGTCAAAAGGTACTGGAATAGAACAACCTAACAAGTTATTACATTTAATAATTACCCCAAGCAGAAAAGGACTGATGCCCTCTGGTTTTAATTTAGTCAAACCTTCCATTGATTTAGTAAAGGCAGAAAATTCTTCAATGGGCAACAATAAAGAATCAATCAGTGCATCTTCTTTAAGTTGATAGATGACGATATTATGTTGTTTTATTTGGATAGGTTGTTGTTTAATAACCTCCGGAGTCTTTTTTTCTGTAGTCGTATCTCCACAAGCGGATAATATTGCTAGGACAAGAAGAGAGAGAAACTTAAAGCGCATTTTGTAGCGTATTAATTTGTAAAAGAAGGATGGTAAAAAAAATGATTTGTAAAAGGAATAAATTATGGGTAAAATTCCCTTTTAGTTCAATTTTAAGACCATGATAAATGATATGCAACGGCATAGCAATCGCTAACCAACCGATGTAATTTTGTAGAGGAGCAACGCCCCCTTTAAATTCCCAAAAGTCTAGAATGGGAGCAATAGGTTCTATCACAAAGTCTAACAACAACATTAGTCCAACCCCTAACAATACTTTAGTATAAAAATTCCCAGCTAAATCTGCTGCAATGGCACCACAACAAATCACGAGGATAGACCAGTTTACTCCAATCAGCCATGGAACCCCAGCGACTTTCCAGCCTAAAGCCTCGCCATATTGATAATGCCCAAAAATCAAACCATAATTTACCCCTAGCGCCTCTGCAACCATCCCAACAAGAAAGGCAATAATGGCAATGATAAATACTTTGGTAGACCTTCTACTAGTAATCATTAAAAGAAGGAAGGACAATAAAAGGTTCAAAGGTGTGGCCCCAACAAACCACTGAGAATCTCCATAAAGAATTCCCAAAATACCACATAAATGAAACAACCATATAATCCCTATGGCAATGTCATTAAACTGTAGGTGTAATTTTTTTATCATGATGCGTAGAGAATTCGTCACTTACTATTTTAGCAGACAAAAGACACAATGGAATCCCGCCGCCCGGGTGAACACTTCCACCACAAAAGTAAAGGTTTTTAAATTGACGAGAAAAATTAGGGTGGCGTAAAAAGGCAGCCATTTTGTTATTGCTTGAAGTGCCGTATAAAGCCCCTAGATAGGACTGGGTTTTTTCTTCGATTAAAGGCGGGCTTAATACTTCTTCTGCTACAATATGAGGCGCTACTTTTTCACCTAAAGTCCGCTCGATTTTTGCAATTACATATTCTTTTAAAAGCGGAATTTCTTTCTCCCAATCTAAATGTTCTCCTGCAGGAGTGTTGATCATAACAAACCAGTTTTCGTGTCCAGTTGGTGCATCTTGTGGCACATTTTTAGCAGTAATATTGATGTAAATAGTAGGGTCTAGAAATAATTTTTTAGCTTTAAAAATGGTTTCAAACTCTGCCGGATAGTCCTCAGAAAAGAGAATATTGTGTAAATCTAATCCCGGGAAAGATTTATTGATTCCCCAATAAAAAATCAGGGCAGAGCTAGATCGCTCTTGGCTTAAAGTCTTTTCTGGTGCCTTTAGTTGTGGCAATAGTTTTCTATAAGTAGGATGAACATCCATATTAGAAACAACTGCATCTGCCAGGTGTTTATGTCCCGCTATCGAGACTCCTTCTACCATATTTTTTATGTAGAGAATTTCATCCACTTTTTGATTAAATTCAAATTTAACGCCTTGTCTTTGTGCAAGTTCATAGAGGGACTTACTGATACTCACCATCCCCCCTTCTGGAATATACGTCCCATAATGAGACTCTAGGTGTTGAATCAAGGTCATAATACCCGGAGTTTGATAAGGAGAAGAACCGTTATAGGTAGCAAAACGATTGTACATCTGAACTAAATGAGGTTCTTTTAACGAAGCTCTATTAACTGCATCTAGGCTTTTATTGATTTCAAATACAGGTAGTTGACTTAGTGCTTCAAGGGTTTTAAAAGAAAACAAGGTACTCCATCTGTGCAGTGACTTTTCTAAAAATAAGTCAACGGTTAGATCATATTTTTTTTTGGCTTTAGCCAAATAAGCTTTCAAAACTTTAGGGGAAACACCTAATTGTTGCTCCACTTCTTCCAAGTACTTTTCTTGATCACTATAAGCGTTTAAGCGTTTACCATCCTCCCAAAAGTATTTACAAGCAAGGTCTTTTGTTTGATAATTAAAATGAGTCCTGGGATTTTCGCCACACAAGGCAAATAATTCATCGACATAATGGGGCATGGTAAAAAGGGACGGTCCAGCATCAAAGCGATATTGATCTATCGAAAAAGCACTCAACTTCCCACCGGGATAAGGATTTGCTTCAAACACTTCGACAGCATAGCCTTTAGCATTTAATCTAATCGAAGCCGCTATACCCGCTATACCCGCACCTATAATAATGACCTTTTTCTTCATTAAAGTAATTGTTGATCGTTAATAATATTAAAGCGTGCAAAAAGGTCTTCGCTATACCAGCGCTCTTGTTTTGTTTGCTTTACGATCTCTTTGTGCGCTTTATCGCGGTAGGCAAATTGCATTACATCTTCCATAGAATCCCAGATACTAATGGTGGCTTGTTGAATAAATGGCCATTCCCCTATCCCTTTATAAAAATCAACTCCTTTTGCATTTTCGATGGCTTTGCTTGCCTTCGGCACAGCACGCCAAAATGACCACAGCTTGCCAAATCTAAGGGTAGCTCTTGTGATAATGGCGACTTTATCTACTTTTACCTCATCGGTATCGTTCCCTTTAAAAGGATTTTGTCCACTCCACAAACCGTGACTTGCTCTATTGGTTAGACTTAATCTTCTTATCGCACTTGCCTTAATTCTATAGGAATTTATCAAAGAATTGCTTTTATAAAAATGATCTGCAGCAGCCTGATTCTCCCAGACCGTTAGCAATGCATAAGTAGAAAAGTCTGGTCTTAAGCTAAATCCCTGACCTGCTCCTGTCCCTAACAATTTAAAAAAGCTTAAACCTTGAATATTTCTTAATGCAGCAAAACCTATCCCCATCTGTTTAAATGCCCAAAATTTATTGTGGCTAAAGGAAAATAAGTAAAGGTGAGTGACTTGTGATTTGATTGTTTCCTTTTGATTCAAATTTAAGGATTTTAAAAAAACGCCTCTGCTGATAGGATTTTAGAATTTGACTTTGGAAGTAAATTAGCAGAGGCGCTGAAACCAAATTGAATTAAACTGTTTAAATATAATTGATTTTTGTTACACAAAACAAGTGTTAGTCAATCTTTTTTGTGTTTTCATTAAACATTTTGTTTTTTCAATTGCGCTTTTTTCAATAAAATCATTTTAAAAATGAGCTATCCCATGGAAATAGGGTGGGTTTTGATGAGATTTGCTTATTTTTGCTCAACACTAAATATTTTTTTATGACTACTACTTTTGTTGCTAATATCGTTATCATTACCACCATCCTAGTTTGCTTCTTTATTGGCAGAGACTTACTAAAAAAGTAGTCAGATGAAACTTAAAAAGATACACACTTTTATAGATAAGTTTATTTACATCCTCATTTTCTTAAATGTGGGTGCAATGATACTAGAATCTCACATAAATTTACGAGAAGCTTATGGAGCTTCTTTCTATGTTTTTGAGATAATCTCTATCGTAATTTTTAGTGTAGAATATATTTATCGTATAGTTCATGCGAGTTATAAAGAAGGCTCTAGAGGAGCCTTTGCCTATGTATTTAGTTTTTATGGTTTTATCGACCTAATCTCTATTTTACCATTTTATTTGAACCAATTGGTCAAGATCGATGGAAGGTTCTTTAGAATTTTACGTCTGTTTAGATTGACCCGTATCTTTAAAGTCGGCAGAAAGAGTAAATCCCTTAAGGTGTTTACCCGTGCGCTAATGTCTGTAAAAAGTGAATTAACTTTTACTTTGTTCCTTTCGGTTATTACCATATTATTTTCGGCTTCTGCTATCTATTATTTAGAGAATGAAGCACAGCCAGAAAAATTCTCAAGTATCACAGAATCTATTTGGTGGGCTACCGTTTCACTAGCTACAGTGGGCTATGGAGATGTTTACCCGGTAACCGCAGGTGGGAAGATTTTTGCCTCTTTAATCTCTCTTGTAGGGATTGCAATAGTCGCGATTCCCACTGGGGTAATTAGTGCAGCCTTTGTAGAAGAAATCTATAAAGAACGAATCAAGCGCAAAATGTAAGAAAAGCCTAAAGTAATTTAGAATTATCACTTATCATTATCATGCTATGAAAAAAATAATTGTTGTAGGGTCTGGATTCTCCTCCATTTCTGTTGCGTCTTATCTGACTCAAGAAGGACACAAAGTCGAAATCTTTGAAAAAAACGAAATGCCCGGTGGCCGTGCACGTCAATTTAAACGCGACGGTTTCACCTTTGATATAGGGCCTTCGTGGTACTGGATGCCAGATGTTTTTGATAGCTACTTTGGGGACTTTGGAAAAAAAGTTGCCGACTACTACAAACTCGAAAAGTTGGACCCAGGCTATGAGGTTTATTTTGACAACCAAGAATCGATCAAAATCGGGGATAGCCTTGAGAAGATTTATGCTGCTTTTGAAGAAGAAGAAGCTGGGAGTTCTGTTCCTTTAAAGCGTTTTATCAAAAAAGCCGCAGACAATTATGACATTGCCATTAAGGACTTAGTCTATCGTCCTGGGATTTCTCCTCTTGAATTAGTCACTCCAGCTACCATTAAAAAAGTAGGCTACTTTCTAAGCACCATCAAGAAAGAGGTAATGAAAGAGTTTAACAATCCGCGTTTAGCGCAAATTCTTCAATTCCCTGTTTTATTCCTAGGCGCAAAACCTAGTCAAACTCCCGCTTTTTACAACTTTATGAACTTTGCAGATTTTGGCTTAGGGACATGGCATCCAGACAAGGGAATGTATAGTGTTGTTGAGGGAATGGTCAAACTCGCCAAAGAATTGGGAGTAACTTTCCATCTCAATGAAAACGTTGAAGAAATTCTTGTTGAAAATAAAAAGGCCGTGGGGATCATTTCCAATGGCAAAAAACACAAGGCAGATATCGTAATTAGTGGAGCCGACTACCACCACTCTGAAACTTTATTACAACCGCAATACAGAGCGTATAGCAAAGCCTATTGGGACAAGAAAACTTTTGCTCCCTCTTCATTACTCTTCTTTATAGGAATGGATAAAAAAGTAAAGAATGTCTCTCATCACACTTTATTTTTTGATGTTGACTTTGATGCCCATGCCGCAGACATTTACGATCATCCCAAATGGCCAAAAGAGCCTTTATTCTATGCCAATTTCCCTTCTATTACAGATGCCTCTATGGCACCAGAAGGAAAAGAAGCTTGTTTTCTTTTGATCCCTATTGCACCTGGATTAGAAGACACAGAAGAATTAAGGCAAAAGTACTTTGATGTCGTTATTGACCGCTTAGAAACACTTACAGATCAAACGATTAGAGATAGTATTCTTTTTACTGAATCTTTCTGTGTCAATGATTTTGTAGACCAATACAACTCTTATAAAGGGAATGCTTATGGTATGGCGAATACCCTGCTACAAACCGCTTTTTTAAGACCAAAATTGAAAAGTAAAAAAGTAGAAAATCTATACTTTACTGGTCAATTGACGGTTCCTGGTCCTGGGGTTCCTCCTTCTCTGATTTCTGGGAAGCTTGTAGCCAACTTGGTTTCTCCCCCCACCACCAAATAAGCGTCCACTCATCCTCTTTTTCATTGATGACAGAGTCTAATACTTCTATGTTTTTTGTCAATAGGTCGTTGTAAGTATTCAACTGTTCATTGATTTGTAACCATAATTCAAGTCTTTTAAAAAGATTATATTTAATGAAACGATCTTTTTGAATATATCGCCTATTTTCAACCCAAAAATCATTATCCTCAACATCAATTTTTTCCAAATCAAAAACCCATTGATGAGCTAAACGATGAGTAAATTCTTCAATATGAGTTTTCTCTTCTTTATCTGTATTAATCATTAAATACTTGAGGAATGTACCATCATAATTATCATTAACTAAACGTCCAATCTTAGACCCTAAAAAACGAAAGGTTCCATCTAATTTAATCGCATCATATACTACTCTGGGTGGATTAAATGGATCTCGATTTGTATAATATGCCATAGGAGCAAAATGGAATTCTTGTTCCTCTTCGTAAATTATAAAAATACTGTCATTATCTTGTTCCCATCTATTATATTGTTCTCGGTATAATTCGGTTACCCATTCATTAGTTTCAATATATTCTAGAGTATACTCCTGCATTTCAATAAGCTCATTCCGAAGCCCAACTAGATTATCTATGTTATTACCTCGATCATCAAATTCACCCCCCTGTTTCTCAACAGAAAATGACACTAAGACACCAAAAAAAACGATCAAAAATTCAACAAAACCCTTTTTTAAACGATCGTAAAAATCCCTAAGAGAAAATCTTTCTCCTACTGTAAAGAGCCGAATAAACCAATTAAGTTCATTACGATTTTTGTTTTTTTCAGCCATAAATTATATAGTTCGTGCGCAGAATAATAGACTACTTGTTACTCCAAAGATACAAAAGACTTTTTCTCATCAAAGATTTCACCTACAAGGCTTACTAAATAATCTTCAATGCGCTTTTTAAAGTCTTGATCAACAAGAGCACTATTTGTCCCTTTGGAAATATCTTTACGGTTTAAAGGAAGGACATATGCTTTTGGTTTTTTTAATGAAATAATCCCTACTTCAACCTCTGTAGGAAAATCATATGCCCAAGCATAAAGCAACAATTGAAATAAAGGTTGCCGCTTATAATCCCCCGCAAAACCTTCCCAGTTTGACCAAGCTAATTTACTGCCTAGAACATCGCCCGTTTTGTAATCCACTAATCTAGAAACACCATTCAATTGATCTATACGGTCAATTTTTCCTTTAATATTTACTTCATGATTAAAAGAAGGGTGATTTAACGGGACTTTAAATTCTTTTTCTAATTCTAGAACAATAATTTCATTCCCGTTTTTTACAAGCATTTTTTCATGCGTTAGTAATTGCATTATACTCCTCTCATAAGCTTTTAAAATCAAATAGTTTTCTCCACTAGGAGTAGGCATTTTTGGATAAACTTTTTGATAATGAGACAACAAAGAAGCCGATAGATCTGAAATCATTTTCTCATAATTCGCAACAGTCATGGGCTTTCCAATATTGTCCCCATATAACTCTTCTAAACAGTCGTGAATAATTGTTCCTCTTACTAAACTAGAGATTATTTTTTCTGTTGAAGTATATGGCTTTACACCTAATAAATAACTGTTGTAAAACGAAATGGGATCATAAAGATAGGCTCCTAAGGAGGTGGGAGAAAATCCACGGGATGCAAGCTCCTTCAGTTTTTCCACCATGTGGGAGGTTTTATCCACTGATTCTTCTTGAGGCTTCATCGCAATGACATTCCCACCGTATTGCTTATCGCTAAATTCGTGTTGAGGAAGATTATTAAAAGCCAATTGACGTATGAATCTGCTTTTCTCTCCAGCGCTTAAACCTTCGCTCTTAGAATTGTACAACAAGTGAATGTTTTTTGCTCTTTGTAATAAGCGATAAAAGTGATAGGTATAAATTGCATCGTTCTCTAAAAAAGTAGGCAAGCCAAATTTTTTCTTCATCGCAAAAGGGAAGAAACTTTGATCGTTTTTACCTACCGGCAAGACGCCTTCATTAACATTCGTTATTAAAATATGGTCAAAGTCTAAGGCCCTTGTTTCTAGCATTCCCATAATTTGAATCCCTTCTATGGGATCTCCACTAAAATCAAGGGTTTGTAAAGCAAGGCTTTCTTGAAATAAATAAGACAACGCTGTGATTTCAATGGGGGAAATCGCCCCTTCTATTTGCACTTTGAGTTGTAAACAAACCTTCTTTAATAAAGCCAAGACAGCACAGCTAAAGTGTTCTTTTTGTCGATAAAAATCGGCTTCAAATAAATCGACTAATTGTATTAATTGATTTAATAAAACCATAGCGTTTTCCTCTACCGAAGAAAAAGTCAAGCTCCCATATTTACTTTCTGTGAGGGGGACTATTTCTTTTGGGATTACCCTAACATCAAAATTTTGTTGCAAGACATCTATCGCTAATTTCATTTCAGCAGATTGAAGTAATTGCTTTTTTAAAGGAGGGAAAGACAACAATTGCAGAGTAGCTTTTCTTTCTATTCCTTCTGCTGAAGCATTAGCATGCAGCTCTATCAAAGTCTTGAAAAAATCGCTTATAGGTAGTTGGTGTATCGCATAACCCATGGTAACATTCCATTGAGAAATATCTGCGGGCAATGAAGATAAAACGGGAAGCAATAAGTTTTCATTTCCTAATACTACCGCAACACTACCCGTTATATCTTTATATTGATGAAGGAATTCGTGAACATATTGCGCCTGCTCAATATTCCCGCTAAACCCAATCGCTTTAATATCTTTCTCCTCTAAAAAAGGGGTGTCATTAAAGGTTTGTGGATGCTGTCTATAATATTTCCATTCTTCTTGATAGGATCGAATAAAACGTCCTGCTGCGTGAATTTTATCGTTAAAAAAACTCGCCTCCAAATCCCAGAATACTTCCCCCTTATTCTTCGCTAAAAACTCTTGAATTAAATCTTGCTCTGCTTTATTTAAAGCATTAAAACCAACGAAATAATGGGCTTTAGTTGTATTCGTTAGATAGAATTCTAACTCATCTAGCGCATCTTGATAGAGCATTCCTAGAGTAGCCGACTGAGACTCCATTAAAAGTGCTTGAAAATCTTGATAAATAGGGAAAAGCTTATCCCAAAAAACAGCAGGAAAAGACTTTTGATTTTCAGGCAAATTGAATCCATCCAGTTGATAAAACGCTGCTAGGTTTTCTAAACCGTCTTTTGCATTGACCCGATAAGCATCTATATCATTGAAATCCTTTAACAGCCTAGCGCCCCATTGCATAAAGATGGTAAAATCATCTTGTGCAGATTCTGGGATATGAATTTTATAGGCCTTGTAAAGTGTAAAAAGTTGGTGGGTTTGATTTGCCCTTTTCAAACTAGAAAGATGCTCTATAAAAGATTCTATGCTAAAAATATCAGGTGCAAACTGGGCCACATCAATTTCTTGTACTAGATAATGCTGTAAGAATACTCTAGCCCTTTTACTGGGCAATACAATAACGACATCTTGTAGATCACTATTGTTTCGCAGAAGGCGTTGTATGATTTGCTTTAAATAAGGCGTCACAAGGAAATTGATTTAGGAGGTAAAATAACAAAAAGACTTAACTCCTTTTGAAATTAGGAGAAAAAAAATGCCTTGGATAACCAAGACATTTAGATCATATAGAATAAAATAAGTCTTATTTCCCAACAGCGAATTGTACGCGTCTATTGACTTTTCTTCCTTTAGAAGTATTGTTGTCACCAATAGGTCTTTCTTCACCAAATGCAATAGTAGAAATACGAGAAGCATCAGCACCAGCAGCAATTAAAGCAGCTTGTACAGCATCTGCACGCTCTTGAGAAAGTTTTTGGTTATACCCTGTACTTCCGTCGCTAGAGGCATGACCTTCAACAACAAAATAATAGGTTGGATAGCTATCTAGGATCCCTTTAATTTTAGCGATTACTACAGCAGAGTCATCACCTACGATAACAGCAGATTCAGCTTTAAAGCGAATCATTGAGCCTTCTTCATTAAGGGTTGAAACAACATCTTGTAGTAACTCTGGGCAACCATTATTTGCTGCAATACCAGCTAATTCTGGACAGGCATCATCTTTATCTGCAACACCGTCACCGTCAGCATCTGGCCAAGGGCATCCATTGTTTTCAGAAGGACCGGCTTGATCTGGACAAGCATCGTCTTTATCGTTGATACCGTCACCGTCTGTATCTGGACATCCACCCATTTCTACAGAACCAGGACGATTAGGACAAGCGTCTTCAATATCAGAAAGACCATCGCCATCTGTATCAGGACATCCATTCATTTCTATAGAACCAGCACGTTTTGGGCATGCATCTTCTGCATCTGTAATCCCGTCTCCGTCTGTGTCAGGGCATCCTTGAAATTCTTCAAGACCTGCGACCTCTGGACATGCATCGAATTTGTCATATACTCCGTCACCATCTGTATCAACGCCACCAAATTTGATGTTAACTCCTAGTTGATGTTGGAAATGAGCAACTCCGTTTAACTCAAAAGCATCTTTATAATTCACTTGGTAAGATAAACCGATGTTTTCGTTTGCCCAATATGCAAGACCAGCACCAAGGGTAAAGTGGAAAGATTCACCATCTCCCAATACAATATATCCACCACCAGCTTCGGTGAAAGGCTCCCAAGTTGAACTTTTCCCTACAAGTGAATTTCTCAGTACTAAATCAAAGGAATTATAAACTAAATTATCCCCTGTTTTTTCACCACCAAAATTAGTTAGTTCGTTAAAACTAAAACGTCCAGCTAAAGAAAAGCCTTCGGTAAAATTTCTACTTACTCCTAATGTTGTGATTGCAGATAAATAATTCCAGTTGTATGTGTTATAAAAGTCTTGGAAAAGATTTCCAGTATTTCCTATAACCTGACTACCAGTTTTACCCGTTGGATAGGTATCAATGGCATTTGTTGCTATACTTACAACCCATGGATTGTTTTCGTCTTGGGCAAAAGCCAGATTCGAAATAACCATTGCAAAAGCAATGATTAAACATCTACTTATTATTTTCATTTTACGCTGTTAGTTTGAGTAAAAATAACAGATATTAGCGAAGATTCAAAGTATTTTTGGGCCTAATCTTAAACTTATACTTTAGGAAATTGGTACCACATCAAAGCAATTATCTGCTTCTATATCTAAGTAAACTAAAAACACACTTACTTTTTTTTGTGTGACTTTTTTTATCCACTCAGCATAAGCTAAAACTTGAGTAGTATGTTCTGGTTTTGGTTTTCCAGTTTTATAATCAATTACATAGGCCTCTTTTTCTCCCACACCTACCCTGTCTGGACGAAGTACTTTTTGTTGTGGAACCAAAATAGCTTTTTCATTAAAAACCTTATAATCCCTTGAATAAAAGCGATTTATTTTATCATTTTGCATTAGTTGTACAAATAGATCAAAAAGTTTAACCTGCTCTTCTTGAGTAATTTCCCCTTGAAGATAAGCTGCAGCTAGGACGCTTTCTACCTCATCTTGATAATTTATTTTACCCAGTAAATCATGAATACGTAGTCCTAAAAGTCTTGCCTGCTCTCTGGCTTCACTTTGAGGCATTTGCAAAACAAGTTTTTGCTCATAGGGGTAAGCTGTTTGTATCCGCTCAAAAGTGTTTTTCTTTGGCGAAGCCTTATCCTTATTTTTAGAAGAGAGAAAGGTAAGGCTTCCCCATTCGTGCATTATACCTTGATCGCATTCTACTTGTTTATTAGGAATGAGATCATTTAAGACCTTGACATAGCTGTCCTTTTCTTTGTTTTTTTCATTGGCATAAAGATAAAGTTGCTGACTTGCTCTTGTGGTAGCAACATAGAAAATATTCCATGCATCCATCTCTACTTCTTGCCTTTTTTTACGGTAGGCGTGTTCTCCTTCTGGCCCATAATTTAATAGCTTTTTAGAATATCCCACCCATGCGAGTGACAACTGATCTCCTAAAATAGACTGAGTCGATAACCAGACTTTTTCTTGATGATTTGTTTGAATTAAACTGTCTGCATAAGGAAAGAAAACAATGGGGTATTCTAAGCCTTTGGCTTGATGGATTGTAAGGATTTTCACTCCTATACTATCTTCTGGAATGGAGAGTTTATGCGCCTCTTTTTTCTTGTTCCAAAAATTTAAAAACGACAATGAATCGGCTTGTTCTTTTTGACTGAAGTCAAATACTAAATCTAAGAATGCCTTTACATATGGGTTTTCAATTTCTATTCGAGGAAATAAAAAACATGCTTTTTGCAAGACAGTATTGAGATTGCGATGATCAAAAAAACTAAAATTAAATGCAATCCCCTCTTCTTGCCATATTTCTTCTAAACGACGTGGAATTCTCTCAAAAAGAAATTGATGTAAATCTTCTTCTCTTTCTTTATCTGGATACAAAAATGTTAGATGCTCTTTTTTGCATTCTAAATCCCTAGGGTTAAAGTTTAGCTGTAGTAATGAGGCCAAAAACTTTACTTGATCATTCTCCTCTAACTGCAGCGAACTGCTTGTAATTGTCGGGATATTTGCAGCAGATAAATCTTTTGCGACGCGCTCTGCTTGTTTTTTCTTTCGCACAAGGACTACCATATCATTAAGTGAATAGCCTTGTTTCTCACATTGTTTTATGTCTGTAATAATGCGTTTAGTGTAGGGGTTTTCTTCAAAGGGATTTTCGTCTGGAAAAAATGTCAATTTGACATAGCCTTCTTCCTCTGAAAAAAAATCTTGTTGCGCAAATTCCCCAAACAACTTTTTATTCTCTGGATATTCTAAATGTTGTGTCAAACATTGATACAAAGCGTTATTAAAAGCAACCACACTTTTTGAACTTCGATAATTTGTTTTTAAAGCATTGACCTTTTTTTCAATCTGGAAAGGGGGCTTTAGATTAATCAAATCGATGAATTGGTTGACATCCCCTCCTCGCCAGCGATAAATAGATTGTTTTGGGTCACCTACTAACAACAGGCTTCCTGTGCGATCATCTTCATTTAAACTGGTTAAAGCTGTTTCAATAAGTGGGATTAAATTTTTCCATTGTAAGGAAGAGGTGTCTTGGAATTCATCTAAAAAATAGTGACGGTAGTTTTCTCCTAGTCGTTCATAAATATAAGGGGTGGGTTGCAGTAAAATTTCTTTGGCAATACGTTCGTTAAAGGTAGAGAGCAAAACCTTATTGGTTTCATTTTGGTAAGCATCCAACTCTTTTGACAAGGTGGTTAAAAGATTTAATGGGATCCACTGCTTTTTAATGTCCTTGATTAATTGCAATTGGAAAAAGAAGTCCAATGCTTTTTCAAAGTTTTCTTTGATTGTATCTGACAAACCATCGATACATCTTTGTATATCTGCAGGAACTTTTTTTGGATAGAGAGGCTTTCCACACAATATGTTTTGATACAACTGCCCTTTGTCAAAATCCTTAAACTCTCCTTTGGCTAAATTCGAAAACCGATTGAAAAGAGTTCCCCTATTAAAGTGAGAAGCATTTAAACCATTTTCTTGAAATAATAAAAGCATTTGTTTCCCGATACTGGTCAAAGAAAGGATTTGCTCATTATGCTTTTGCTTTAAAAATACTTGTTGGCTTTTTCTTTCAAGCGAAGACATTGCTGCTATTTTTTGAACCTGAATTCTATCGTTTTCATTCAGCAGCAATTCTGCAGCATTCAATAAATTTTGCCTTAACTCCCAGCTAGATGTACCATTGTCATCCATTTTTTCAAAAGTAAATTCTACTAGTGTTTGTGTAAGTTCAGGTTGCTTTCCCACTCGATCTAAAACACGATCAACGATTTGTTCTAAAAAATCTTGAACCTCTAAAACAACATCAAAGTTATAGGCTAAGCCTAAATCTTTTGCGAAAGTTCTAATGACCCTATGGGTAAAACTATCTAGTGTAATTACATCAAATGCAGCATAATCATGTAGAATAACTTTTAGGCTTCTTTCTGCTCTTTGTTTTAACTCTTTAGGACTAATGGATAATTTTTCCAGCAAAGTTTTCCCCATGGGATCATCATCTAGTTTAAGATCAGAAAAAGCGAACTCGTGCAATTGTAATAAGATTCGATACTTCATCTCAAAGACCGCCTTATTCGTAAAGGTCAAGGCTAGCATACGATTAAAATATTCGTCAGAACGGCCACTTAAAAGTCTCAGTAGATACTTTTGAACCAATAAGAAGGTTTTTCCTGATCCTGCAGAGGCGTTATAAATTTGAAATGGTGCTGGAATGTCCTTAGTCATGATGATGCATTAAATGTAATTAATCTTTAGATTTGTACCATTAATGAATTAAAAAAAAAGATATGGCTTTTGAATTACCACAACTTCCTTATTCACATGATGCACTAGAACCGCATATTGATGCACGTACAATGGAAATCCATCACGGGAAACACCACAATGGATACACTACTAATCTAAATAATGCGATAGCAGGAACAGATTTAGAAGGAAAATCAATTGAGGACATTTTAACAGGACTCGATTTAAACAACGGCGCTGTACGCAATAATGGTGGCGGATTTTACAATCACTCCCTTTTCTGGTCAACAATGGCACCTAATGCTGGTGGAGCCCCTACAGGTGACTTAGCTGCAGCAATTGATGCGACCTTTGGATCATTTGACGCTTTTAAAGATGCTTTTAGTAAAGCAGCAGCAACGCGTTTTGGTTCTGGATGGGCATGGCTATGTGTTCACAAAGGAGGAAAAGTAGAAGTTTGCTCAACTCCTAATCAAGACAATCCATTAATGCCAGGTGTTGCATGCGATGGTACTCCTATTTTAGGTTTAGATGTATGGGAACACGCTTACTACTTAAACTATCAAAATAGACGTCCAGATTATATCAATGCATTTTTTAATGTAGTGAACTGGGAAGCTGTTAGTGCCCTTTATGCTAAACATGCATAAAACTTCACAATTATAAATTAAGAGAGGGCCTAGCGCCCTCTTTTTTTTGCTTCAAACTGAAGTAAAATAAAAAAGGAGGAATAAATTCCTCCTTTTTTGCCCCAAATCTTACCATGAACTTAACCTACTTATGTTCTGGTGATGTAAAAGTGCAATTTCTGGTTCGTCTTATCTGAAAAAATCGATGAAATGCATTTTTAACCGATTAAATGCTAATAGGCTCTTTCTGATTTTCCTTCATAAAAGTTCATAAACGCCCTGTTTACAACGCGATTACCACCTGGTGTCGGATAATCCCCTGTAAAATACCAATCACCCTTATTTTCTGGACAAGATTGATGTAATCCTTCTACCGTTTGGTAAATGATCTTTACTTCACATGATATGGATTCATGGGTTAGTAATGCCGCAATTTTAGCGGAAACTTCTTTTTGGGTAAAAGGTCTATACAAGGCTTTAACATGATTTACCGCCTCTGAAGCTTTATTCTCTACACTCTCTCTACAGTTTTTATAAATAGCATCTAAGGTTGCATCTAAGGTTCCTTTGTCCTTATGTAAATCGATCGCCGCTTGAAAGGCAACAAAATCTTCGAGCTTTGCCATATCGATTCCATAACAGTCTGGATATCGAATTTGTGGAGCACTAGAAACAACAATGATCTTTTTAGGAGAAAGACGATTAAGCATCGTTAATATACTTTGCTTTAGTGTTGTTCCTCGAACAATACTATCGTCGACTATAACTAAATTATCTGATGGTTTTACAACACCATAGGTAATATCATATACGTGTGCGACTAAATCATCTCGACTATTATCTGCCGTAATAAAGGTTCTTAGTTTTGCGTCTTTGATCGCAATTTTTTCTATACGTGGGCTTAAATTGAGAAGATCTTTAAGCTTTGCTTTATCAAATACTTCCTGATCAAGTTCTTGACTTATTTGGGTCTGTAAATGCTTTTGCGCAGCACCAACTAAACCATAAAAAGAGGTTTCTGCCGTATTAGGGATATAAGAGAAAACCGTGTTTTTAAGGTCGTGTGAAATACTACTAAGCACCTGTGGGAATAGACGCTCTCCTAAATTCTTTCGTTCAGTATAGATGGCAGCATCACTTCCTCTGGAGAAATAAATGCGCTCAAAAGAACAGGCCTTCTTTTCGAGGGGTTCTAAAACTGGGTCAATAGATACTTTCCCTGATTTTTTAATAATAATTGCATTTCCTGGCGTGAGTTCTTTAATGGTTTCTTGCGGTACATTAAAGACAGTTTGTATCACAGGACGTTCTGATGCAACCACAACCATTTCATCGTTTTCACAATAATAGGCTGGTCTAATCCCTGCAGGATCTCTTAAAACAAAAGCATCTCCGTGACCTATCATACCTGCCATGGCATAGCCGCCATCCCAGTTTTTTGCAGCTTTCCTTAAAATTTTGGCAATGTTTAAACGCTCTGCAATTTGAGGAGAAGCTTCAAATTTATTAAAGCCTTCTTTTTTAAGCTTCTTGTATATTTTAGCCACCGCGTCATCTAGAAAGTGACCAATCTTTTCCATTACAGTAATGGTATCGGCTTTTTCTTTAGGGTGCTGACCTAGCTCAATAAGGTTTTGAAACAACTCATTGACATTTGTCATGTTAAAGTTCCCCGCCACAATTAGATTGCGATGCATCCAATTGTTTTGTCTTAAAAATGGATGAACACTTTCAATACTGTTTTTTCCGAAGGTTCCATAACGCACGTGTCCTAACATCAATTCTCCGACATAAGGAACATTGTGCTTGAGTAATTCTGCATCATCGTTGAGTTCTGGACGCTGTTCAATGCCTTCTTGAATACGAGAGCTAATTTGATTAAATACGTCTTGTATGGGTTGTTGCGCACTAGATCGAACCCGACTAATATATCTTTCTCCAGGAGCCATATTGTATTTAATGCTCGCAAAACCGGCGCCATCTTGCCCACGGTTGTGCTGTTTTTCCATCATTAAATACATCTTGTTAATCCCATAAAGAGCTGTTCCATATTTCTCTTTGTAATAGGACAATGGTTTTTTCAACCTTATAAGGGCAATTCCACATTCGTGTTTTATGGCATCACTCATAGACTTAAAGTTTTATCAGTCCAGTCAAAACTGGTTAGTTCTCTAAAACGATGAATTCTTTCGTTCAAGGCTTCAGCTTTTACTTCTTCAATCGCTTTAACTCCAAATGCTTCTACTGTAAAAGAAGCAAAAACAGATCCCACAACTAGGGCTTGTTTAATGGTGTCAAAGTTAATTTCTTTGATTTGCGCCAAAAAACCTGCAAGACCACCCGCAAAGCTATCTCCAGCTCCCGTGGGGTCAATAACTTGATCGATAGGGTAAGCAGGGGCAATAAATACTTTTCCATCGCCATAGAGCTGTGCTCCGTGCTCACCTTTTTTGATAATCACATAACGTGGTCCCATCTCATGAATTTTTTTGGCCGCTTTGGTCAGAGAAAATTCCCCAGTTAAAATTCTTGCTTCTTCATCATTAATAGAGATCAAGTTTACCTCAGCAATCACTTCATCTAAAATTTCTCTAAATTGCTCCATCCAAAAGTTCATTGAATCGAGGAGGGTGAAATTATCGGGATTAGTCAATTGATCAAGGGCCATTTTTTGTACCCCTGGGTGCAGATTACCTATCACAACGACTTCACTGTCTTTAAATTCTGTAGGGATCTGGGGCGAAAAGCTTTCTAATACATTTAATTGAGTATCCAAAGTTGTTCTGGTATTCATATCGTCGTGATACCGACCACTCCAGAAAAATGTTTTTCCCCCTTCAACTCTTTCAACACCATCGGCATTTACTCCTAGTGAAGTCAATTTCTCCATATCTGAAGGCGCAAAATCATCTCCTATCACAGAAACCAAACCACAACGGGCAGAAAATTTAGAAGATGCTAAAGTAATATATGTGGCCGCACCCCCCAGAATGCGATCTACTTTATGGTAAGGGGTTTCTATAGCGTCATAGGCCATGGTACCTATGACAAGTAATTTTTTACTCATATGCAAAAATAAACTTCTTTCTGCTTCCTAAAAACAATTTGACTGCATTTCTATGCTTTTTGTGACAATTGTTCATAATAAGCGTCATGTTCAATGGCCATATCCTTTGCCGCGGTAACTGCTAACTGGTCGCAGCGTTCGTTTTGAGGGTGATCGTTATGTCCTTTTACCCACTTAAATTGAATGTTATGCTGGGGGTAAATCTTAAGAAATCGCTTCCATAAATCTGGATTTTTTTTGCCTTTAAAGTTTTTCTTTTCCCAGCCAAAAACCCATTTTTTATCAATGGCCTCAATGACATATTTAGAATCAGAAATAACCAATACATCCATGGGTTTCTTTTTGAGTTTTTCTAGTGCTTCAATCACTGCCCACAATTCCATTCTATTATTTGTAGTGTGTTTAAACCCTCTGGAAAACTCTTTGATGTATCCTTTCCCAACCCACTCTATAATAATACCATAACCCCCTGGACCCGGATTTCCTAAGGCAGAACCATCGGTATAAATGTGTATTTCTGCCATTTAACTTAGGAGTTGTTTGATTACTTCAGGAAAGTGCTCATATTCCAGTTGCTGAACTTTAGCCGCGATTTCGCTGGGACTATCTTGAGGGTCTAGGGAAACTGCTTTTTGTAAAATCATTCCCCCTTTGTCATAATGTTGGTTTACATAGTGAATGGTTATTCCACTTTGGGTTTCCCCTGCAGTTTTTACAGCATTGTGAACATGCATCCCATACATTCCTTTTCCGCCATACTTGGGTAATAATGCTGGATGAATATTGATCATTTTATTGGAATAAAGCTCGACTAATTCATTGGGAATCTTTTTAAGATAACCCGCTAGAACAATTAAATCTGGTTGGTGTTCTTCCATATAGTCCAGCAAAAAGACTTCACTGTTGGCATCAAACCATTGAGAGTGTACTCCTAACGCTTTTACCCTCTCATACACTCCAGCTTCTTTTCTATTACACAAAACACTGTGTACGTTAATCTCGCTGTCTTGATCAAAATACCGAATGATATTTTGTGCATTTGTTCCTCCTCCAGAGGCTAAAATGATGATTTTTTTGCCCATATCTTTAAAAATCAAAAATAGTGCTAAATCCTATAAAAAAAAAAGCAATCAGAGAGGATTAAGCAATTTAATCTATGTGCAAAAAAGCATTTTAACTTCTTTAAAACATTCTATGCTATAAAGTTTTTATACTTTTGCTGTCAAACAAAACTAAAACCATTTGTAATATGTCTGACATTGCATCAAGAGTTAAAGCTATAATCGTTGATAAATTAGGTGTTGACGAAAACGAAGTTGTAACAGAAGCAAGCTTTACCAACGATCTAGGGGCTGACTCTCTAGACACAGTTGAATTAATTATGGAGTTCGAAAAAGAATTCGATATCCAAATCCCAGATGACCAAGCAGAGAACATTGCCACTGTAGGTCAAGCTATCCAATACATAGAACAAGCCAATTAAAATTTGGTAAGATGAGTCCAAGACGTGTAGTAGTTACCGGATTGGGTGCATTAACTCCTATCGGAAATTCAGTCCCTGCCTACTGGGAGGGACTTATTTCTGGGAAAAGCGGAGCTGCCCCTATCACCTATTTTGATGCAACTGATTTCAAAACCCAGTTCGCATGCGAGTTAAAAGGATTTAATGCTTTAGATCACTTTGACCGTAAAGAAGCTAGAAAACAAGATCGCTTTACGCAATATGCGCTAGTATCTTCTGACGAAGCCATTCTAGATGCTGGAATTACATCTGAAAATGTAGATCAAGACCGCGTAGGGGTTATTTGGGGTGCTGGAATTGGCGGTTTAGAAACTTTTCAAAACGAAGTGCTCAACTTTGCCGACAATGACCGCAAACCACGATTTAATCCTTTCTTTATTCCAAAATTAATCGCAGACATCGCTCCGGGGATGATCTCGATTAAACACGGATTTAGAGGACCTAACTTTGCAACAGTTTCTGCTTGTGCTTCTTCTTCAAATGCTTTGATAGATGCCTTGAACTACATTCGTTTAGATCATGCAGATATTATTGTAGCTGGTGGATCTGAAGCGGGTGTAACTTATGCCGGCATTGGTGGATTCAATGCAATGCATGCGCTTTCTACCCGTAATGATGATCCCGCAACAGCTTCTCGCCCATTTGACAAAGACCGCGACGGTTTTGTTTTAGGCGAAGGTGCTGGAGCAATTATTCTGGAAGAATACGAACACGCTAAAGCAAGAGGAGCAAAAATTTACTGTGAATTAGCTGGAGGAGGACTTTCTGCAGATGCTCACCACATGACTGCTCCACATCCAGAAGGTTTAGGAGCTAAGAATGTAATGATTAACTGCTTGAGAAATGCGAATCTTCAACCTACAGACGTTGATACTATCAATATGCATGGAACCTCAACACCACTGGGTGATATCGCTGAATCAAAAGCAATCCAAGAAGTTTTTGGCGATCACGCCTACAATATCAATATCAATTCAACTAAATCGATGACAGGTCATCTGTTAGGCGCTGCTGGTGCGGTTGAAGCGATTGCCTCTATTTTAGCAATCAAAGAAAACATTGTCCCCCCAACAATCAATCATCAAACACCAGATGAGAATATTGATTCAAAGCTAAATTTTACTTTTGGCCAAGCCCAAAAAAGAGAAGTAAAAGTGGCGCTTTCCAATACATTTGGATTTGGAGGTCATAATGCTTGTGTTGTTTTTAAAGAAATTGACTAAATTGCTGTGTGCAATTTTTTCCTAAAGTTTGGTCAAAAGAAAAAGGGAATCCACCTTTGGATGAAACCTTAAAAGGAATCATAGGCTATACCCCTAAAAACAAGGCCCTTTTTAAAACTGCATTTACCCATCGTTCTGTCAATAGTAAAAATGAAGATGGTGTTAATGTAAATTTTGAACGCCTTGAATTCTTAGGAGATACCGTAATTGATACCGTTGTGGCACATTTTCTCTACTGCGAACTCGATCAAGATAATGAGGGAGAACTCACAAAGATGAAATCTAAGATTGTGAGCCGTGAAAAACTCAATTTCATCGGAAAAGAATTAGGCCTACTCGACCACTTATTTTGCACGGGGGGCAAAGACAACTTTGGCGACGACATCAATGGGAATATACTCGAAGCGCTGATAGGGGCTGTCTTTGTTGACAAAGGCTATGAACGCTGCAAAAAAATAGTTTTTAAAGTAATCTTAGACCCTTACATTTCTCTAAACGATGTAAAAAAAGAAATCATATCCTACAAAAGTGTTTTGATTGAATGGGGGCAAAAAGAAAAGCAAAACATTCAATTCTTAACCGAAAAAGAAGATAGTAAGGATGCCAAGATCAACTATTACTGCAAACTAATGTTGAACGATGAACTATTGATTAAAACCCGTGAAGTGTCAAAGAAAAAAGCCGAAGAAAAAGCTGCGAAAAGAGCCTATAAAGTAATGAGAATCAAAGATCAAATTTAGGTTAATTCTTAATTTGTCCACTATTTTGTTGTAAATTTACGTTGAATTAAACAGCTCTTTTTAGGAGAAGAGTATGCGACAGAAAAAATTTGTTTTAGCTGCTGATTTTGAAGATCAAGATAACATCGATCTTTATGCTATACATAGCCCGTCAGAAGATTTTTTTCTAGCTTTTCAATTAAACAAGACTTTGGGAACTAAATTTAAAAACGTAACGGAAAAAATTGAGCCAGATATAAAGGTTCCGTTTTTTAGCCGCTTTATTAGCGAACTAAGTTCCATCGATGCACCTTGGGAATTAATTGCTAATCATTACAATTATCCTTCAATGATAAAAGATGAAAATCAATTATTTACCACTCAAATTGAAAAGCAAGTTAGTTTAATTCCTAGTGTATCAAAAGTGGATTACTTCTTGAAAGTTCCAAAGAATAATTTCACCTCAGATCATTTATCCCAATTGCAAAACCTTAATGAAATTCAAATGGTTTATCCCATTTTTGAAACCAAAATAAAACAAAATCCAAATTTAATTTTTGACTAATGCCAAAAGGAAAAAAAACAAAAATTGTTGCCACATTAGGACCTGCCTCTTCCAGTAAAGAAGTCATCGAGAAAATGATGCATGCAGGCGTAAATGTATTTCGCATCAATTTTTCACATGCCGATCATGAGGATGTTGCAGAACGCATTAATATCATTCGCTCTTTAAGTGAAAAACACCAAACATACACCTCTATTTTAGCCGATCTTCAAGGACCTAAATTAAGGGTGGGTGTCATTGAAGAAGGAGCTATTATTGAACCAGGAGATACCGTTGAATTTATCACAACAGAACCATTTGTAGGGAATGCAAAGCAAGCCTACATGACCTATCAACGTTTCCCAAAAGACGTAACTGCCGGAGAGAAAATTCTTCTCGACGACGGGAAGCTTATTTTTGAAGTTGTCTCAACAGATAAAAAAGAAAAAGTCACCACAAAAGTTTTACAAGGAGGACCTTTTAAATCAAAGAAAGGTGTTAACCTTCCAAATACAAATATTTCGCTCCCGGCCTTGACAGAAAAAGATGTAGAAGATGCCATCTTTGCCATTAAACAGCAAGTAGACTGGATCGCCCTTTCTTTTGTGCGCAATAGTGACGATTTAATTGGTTTACAAAAATTGATTGAAGAGCACAGTGACCATAAAATTCCTATTATTTCTAAAATAGAAAAACCAGAGGCATTAGAAAATATCGATAAAATTATTGCTTATTCTGACGGTTTAATGGTTGCTAGAGGAGATTTAGGGGTAGAAGTTCCTGCTGCAGAAGTTCCTTTGATCCAAAAGCAATTAGTCAACAAAGCTAAACAAGCTAGAATACCCGTAATCATTGCTACACAAATGATGGAAACCATGATCGATAGCCTTACTGCTACAAGAGCAGAGGTGAACGATGTAGCCAACTCTGTTATGGATGGTGCAGATGCAGTGATGTTATCTGGGGAGACCTCTGTGGGGAAATACCCGGTACAAGTCATTGAAACAATGACCTCTATTTTGAAAAGTGTAGAAAACTCTGATTTAATTCAAGTACCACAATCACCTCCATCGATACGCACCAAACGATTCATTACAAAATCAATCTGCTATCACGCCGCATTTATGGCAAATGAAATTGATGCAGCTGCTATTTGTACTTTGACAAATAGTGGGTATACCGCTTTCCAAATCTCTGCATGGCGCCCTAAAGCGCATGTATTGGTATTTACCTCAAATAAAATGATCCTTTCACAACTCAACCTGTTGTGGGGGGTAAAAGCCTTTTATTATGATAAGTTTGAAAGCACAGATAAAACTGTAGAGCAAGTCAATGCTATCGCACTTGAAAATGGCTGGGTCAAAAAAGGAGAGATGTTAATCAATCTTGCTGCAATGCCGATTATTGAAAAAGGAATGGTGAATACTTTAAGGGTATCTCAAATCTAAAAGGGAAGGGCGAGTTGAACGTCTAAATCGTTTTTAACGATTTCCTTTTTTGGGGAATTATTTTGATTGTTTAGATTAGAAATAGTCAATCCAATTAGCCGAACAGAATTCTTTAGTTTTTCTTGATACAGCAATTGTTTCCCATATTCAACAATCATGCTTTTATCTGAGATGTAAAAAGGGACAGTTTTACTGCGGGTCTGGATCACAAAATCACTGTACTTTATTTTTAAAGTTATGGTTTTTCCAGAGGTTTTATGTCGCTTGATTCGTTTATCAAGTTCTTCAGCTACGGCTATAATTTTTTTTTCTAAAAACAATTCACTCGTCAAGTTTTCACTAAAGGTTCTTTCAGCCCCCATTGACTTTGGGATACGAGAAGGTTTGACTTCACTGGTATGAATTCCTCTTACTGCATTGTAATAATAAACCCCTGCCTTACCAAAGTGGGTCGTTAAAAATTCTTGACTTTGCGCTTTCAGCTCTTTCCCTGTAAAGATGCCTAAGGCGTACATCTTCTTTGTAGTGACCTTTCCTATACCGTGATATTTGCGAATGTCTAGGTCTTCTAAAAAAGCAATAACCTCTTCTGGAGGAACTGTTTTTTGCCCATTGGGTTTGTTGTAGTCACTGGCAATTTTAGCGACTAACTTATTAATGGAAATACCCGCTGAAGCCGTCAACCCGGTCTTCTCAAATATTTTTACTCTAATCTCTTCGGCCATTTTTGTGGCAGAAAATAATTGCTTTTTATTATGTGTTACATCTAGGTAGGCCTCATCAAGTGACAAGGGTTCGACTAAATCTGTATAACTAAAAAAAATCTCTCTGATTTGTGTCGACACTTCTTTATATCGATCAAAGCGAGGTTTAACGAAAATCAACTCTGGACAATTGCGCTGCGCGATGATTCCGCTCATGGCACTCCTCACTCCGTATTTACGGGCTTCATAACTCGCCGCCGCAACAACTCCTCTAGATACTCCACCTCCTACTGCAACAGGCTTATTCCTTAATTCAGGATTATCCAGTTGCTCCACAGAGGCAAAAAAAGCATCCATGTCAACGTGAATTATTTTTCGCCATTTTAATTGATCATCCATTGCTTAAAAATACATATCTTCCGTGGGTAGAAAAAACACTGCATGATTGAAATTGAAAGAAAGTTTCTGGTTAGTTCAACAGAGTTTTTTGCTCTAGCAGATTCAAAAGTCTATATTAAGCAAGGTTATTTATCAAAAGACCCACATAGAACAGTACGTGTTCGCATTAAAGACGAACGAGCCTTTTTAACCATTAAAGGAATTTCATCAGAGAGTGGGATGAGTCGTTTTGAATGGGAAAAAGAAATTGCTTTGGAAGAAGGAGAAACCTTAATGAGACTTTGCCTTCCTACCATAATCGAAAAGACCAGATTTATAGTACCACAGGGAACACTCACATTTGAGGTAGATGTATTTGAGAGAGAACACAAAGGATTAATCCTCGCTGAAATTGAACTGCCAAGTGAAAAAACTACAATTAATTTACCCCCTTGGATTGGAAAAGAGGTTACTGGAGACAAACGTTATTACAACAGTTATTTATCTTCTAAGGAATCGAAGAACTCTTTATAAGTTAAGTTGTGAATTTTAAGGACTTTAAACAAACTTTTTAGGGCACAGTTTGTCCCTTTTTCCATTTTCCAATATTGAATTCTACTTAAATTATTTTCCCAAGCAAAAACTTCATAGCTTTTATAACCTGCATCAAGTCTCAAGGATTTTAATCTTTGACCTATAGAATTGTTTATTGAGTTTAATTCGTCAGAGTAGTCGTCACTCATTTAAAACTTGTTTAGATAAGATATTACACACAAATTTCAATATAAAACGTAAAAATAATTACTCCATTTAATATGTATGTTAAAAGGAGTTATTTGATAACCTTACTTATTTTTATATTGTAAGAGCTGTACCACTTTATTTTACCAAAGTGTTTTGCTTCTTGATGAAATTTATTATTCCTCCATAAGTCAATAGACTCAAGCGAATCCCAGTAGCTTATGGTAATTCCTATTTCATCTCTGGCACTGTCCATGCCTAAAAATCCAGGTTGATGCTTTACAAGGGCTTCCATTTCCTGGGCCATCAAATGATACTCTGTAAAATCATCTTTTAAAGTTGAAGTAAAGATAACCGCATAATAAGGAGGAATAAGTTCACTCATTTTTATAAATTTTCACCTCTAATTTTCCTTTAGCATTCATATGGGCACGGTACATTCCTGCGGTGTTAAATTCTAAGGCAACGTTTCCTTTGGTATCCATAACAATAACGCCTCCATTACCGCCTAAATCCGCTACTTTTTGAAGGACTTGCTTTGATGCAGTGACAATGTCTAGCCCTTTGTATTCGACAAGTGCAGCAATATCATGGGCAACGACTGATCGAATAAAAAACTCTCCCCAACCGGTTGCAGAAACGCCACAACTAGCATTGTTAGCATAGGTTCCTGCACCAATAATAGGTGCATCCCCAATGCGATCCCATTTTTTATTGGTCATTCCACCCGTCGATGTTCCCGCAGCTAAATCCCCGTTTTTATCTAAGGCGACACAACCTACCGTCCCAAACTTACTGTCTTTGATAAAAGGATCATAAAATGACACTTCCTTTTGTTCACTTTGTTGTACTCGTTTTAAGGCGTTTTTTCTGCGTTCTGTAATAAAGTAACTATTGGGTACAGTATCCATTCCTAAACTAGCGGCAAATTGATCTGCACCAACTCCAGACAACATCACATGTGGAGACTTTTCCATCACTGCAATGGCTGTACTTATAGGATTTTTAATATGGCTTACGCCAGAAATTGCTCCGGCGTTTAGGGTATTCCCGTCCATAAAAGACGCATCTAAAGAAGCCTTTCCATTTGCTGTTAAAACGGCGCCTTTTCCCGCATTAAACAATGGGGAGTTTTCCATCACATGAATGGTTTTCTCGACGGCCTCTTGACTTGTACCACCTTCTTTTAAAATAGCATGTCCCACCGCAATAGCTTCTGCGAGTATAGCGCGGTAGGCTTGATCCATTTCTGCAGTCATGTTTTCTTTTAAAATAGTCCCTGCTCCACCATGGATAACAAGACCAAAGTTTTCATTTGGTAAGCTTTGCTGACCAAAAGAAATTTGAACCAATAATAAACAGAAAGATAAAATAGGATACTTGAACATTTGCTGTGATTTTAATACTAAGTTATAAAAATATGGCTACAGAAAAGAAGTTCTTATTCTTTGGAGGTAAAAGGGTTTCAACGTACATTTAAAAAAATGAAAAAAACATGATAGAAACAACTCTTGAAAAATTAGGTATAGCACAAGATGCTCAAGGAGGATCAACAGGAGAAAATTGGTTTGGTCAAGGAGTTACAATCACCACTATTTCACCCGTAGATGGAAAAATAATTGGCACTGTTTCGACTGTTACAGTAGAAGAATATAATCAAACAGTGGATCAAGCTCAAATCGTATTTCAAGCATTTAGAAAAATTCCGGCTCCTAAAAGGGGAGAAATGGTTCGGCAATTAGGAGATGCATTACGAGAAAAGAAAGAAGCATTAGGCCAACTGGTTTCTTATGAAATGGGGAAATCCCTACAAGAAGGTTTAGGTGAGGTTCAAGAAATGATTGATATCTGTGATTTTGCCGTGGGGCTGTCTCGACAATTACATGGTTTTACCATGCATTCTGAAAGACCATTGCATCGCATGTATGAACAATATCATCCATTAGGGGTGGTAGGAATTATTTCTGCCTTTAACTTTCCAGTGGCAGTATGGAGTTGGAACACAGCCCTTGCCTGGATTTGTGGAGATGTTACCCTTTGGAAACCCAGTGAGAAAACTCCGTTCTGTGCCCTAGCATGCCAAAAGATTGCGGCAGATGTTTTTTCGGCCAACGGCCTACCAAATGGAATAAGCAATCTCATTATCGGGGATGCCGAAGTTGGGAAATGGATGGCTGCAGATCATCGCATTCCTTTGCTTTCTGCTACGGGTTCTACGCGCATGGGACGCAGTGTAGCGCAAACTGTTGCTGCCCGTTTAGGGAAATCACTACTAGAATTGGGGGGAAATAACGCTATCATTGTAACGCCTTCTGCGAATATAAAAACAACGATTATCGGAACTGTTTTTGGTGCTGTAGGAACCGCTGGGCAACGCTGTACCTCAACAAGACGCCTTATCGTTCATGAAGATATTTATGAGCAAATCAAAAATGGACTCAAAAAAGCCTATAGTCAATTAAATATAGGGAATCCCCTCGATGCAAATAACCATATGGGGCCCTTAATTGATGAACTTGCGGTAAATCAATATCTTGCAGCGCAAGAGGCCGTCGAAAGAGAAAATGGTCAGTGGCTTATTAAAGGCGAAAAACTCAAAGGAGAAGCCTATGAAAGCGGTTGCTATGTCTCCCCATCAATTGCCGAAATTTCTCCCGACGCACAAATTGTACAAACAGAAACATTTGCGCCATTATTGTATTTGATTAAATACAGTGGCACAGTAGAAAATGCCATCGCGATTCAAAACGATGTTAAACAGGGGCTTTCTTCGGCTATTATTACACAAAACATTCAAGAGTCAGAAGCTTTTTTATCCCATTGGGGAAGCGATTGCGGGATTGCAAATGTTAATATAGGCACCTCTGGTGCCGAAATTGGAGGCGCATTTGGCGGAGAAAAAGAAACAGGTGGAGGGCGAGAAAGCGGTTCAGATGCCTGGAAAGTTTATATGAGACGTCAAACCAATACTATCAATTTTTCTGATGAACTCCCCCTCGCTCAAGGTATAAATTTTGATCTATAATCGAGGATTATTGTATCTTCACAAAAAAAATATGTATTCAGCGCTTAAAACAGTTCACTCTTATTGGGCATATCTTGTACTAGCAATTTTAATTATCGCCGCTATCAATGCCTTAATTGGAATGAGTACTAAAAAAGACTTTGGTCAAAGAGATCTTCGCATCTCTCTTTTTGGATTAATCTTTTCTCATATCCAGTTATTAATTGGATTGGTCTTGTACTTTGTTTCTCCATGGTTTGCTCAGTGGAGCGCTTTAGGGATGGGTGGTGTGATGAAGGATGCTCAAACACGTTTGTATCTAGTAGAGCACCCTTTTACAAATATTATTGCCATTATCTTGATTACCATGGGATGGTCAATGCATAAACGCCAAACAGAAGAAGGTAAAAAGTTTTCGCGAATTGGTATTTTCTACACCCTTGGCTTATTTTTATTGCTCTCGAGAATCCCTTGGGATGCTTGGTTATAAATAAACAAATCAGATGATTGCACAACCCCAAAGGGCAATCCGCAATCGCATCTTAAAAACAACTAAAAAAGTAGGCGTTTTAGGAGGTGGTAGCTGGGCAACTGCACTGGTTAAATTATTGACTGAAAATAAGCGAAATGTACACTGGTACATGCGCAGCGAATCAGGGAAAGCGCACCTTGAAAGAAATGGGAATAATCCCCATTACTTACCCGGAGTAACTTTACGTAAAAAACGGCTTTCTATTAGCACAGATATCAATGAAGTTGTCGATAAAGTCGATGTCTTGATTTTGTGTATTCCTGCGGCCTTTTTAGCCGACTCTTTAGCGAACATAAAAGGAGAAATCAAAAATAAAATTATTGTATCTGCCGTAAAAGGGGTTGTTCCAGAAACTTTACAGATAGTAGGGCATTATTTAAACGAGAGTTGGCATGTTCCCTATGATCAGATTGCGGTTATTGCTGGACCTAGCCATGCAGAAGAAGTCGGTATGGAGAAACTCTCTTATTTGACCATTGCTTGTCAAGATAAAAACAGAGCAGACTTTATCGCTTCATTACTAAAAACAAGCTATGTGCGCACTAAAATCTCTAATGATATCTTTGGGACAGAATATGCTGCAATGCTTAAAAACATTTATGCGATTGCTGCGGGTATTGCTCATGGTTTAAATTATGGCGATAATTTTCAAAGTGTCTTAATGAGTAATGCCATTAGAGAAATGAAACGCTATATAAGAAATGTTCACAAACTCAAGCGTAACATCAATAACTCTGCCTATCTAGGAGATTTATTAGTAACGGGTTATTCTGTATTTAGTCGCAATAGAACCTTTGGGAACTTTATTGGAAAAGGCTATACCGTTACCGCGGCCCAAGCAGAAATGAATATGGTCGCAGAAGGCTATTATGCCTCAAAATCTGCTCACTTACTTAGTCGAGATTTCAAGACCCGTACGCCTATTATTGAAGGGGTATACACTATTCTATATGAAGGAAAATCTCCTGCTAAAACCTTTGAAAAGCTAAGTAAGAAACTTAATTAAAGTGTAGACTTAAACTGTTCTAGAAAACGCATGTCGTTTTCGAAAAACATACGAATATCGCCTACTTGATACAACAACATGGCGATTCGCTCTATCCCCATACCAAAGGCAAAGCCAGAATATTCGTCTGGATCAATTCCACAGTTCTTTAAAACATTAGGATCGACCATTCCGCATCCCATGATTTCTAACCAGCCAGTTCCTTTAGTGATGCGGTAATCCACTTCTGTTTCAAGACCCCAATAAATATCTACTTCGGCACTAGGCTCTGTAAAGGGGAAATAAGAAGGACGCAAACGAATTTTTGACTTCCCAAATAAGGCTTTAGTAAAGTATAAGAGGGTTTGTTTTAAGTCGGCAAAAGAAACATCTTTATCGATATACAAACCTTCTACTTGATGAAAAATACAATGTGCTCTGGCAGAAATGGCTTCATTTCTAAACACACGCCCTGGAGAAATAGTACGGATAGGAAGTGTATTGTTTTCCATATAGCGCACCTGTACAGAAGAGGTGTGCGTACGCAATAAAATATCAGGATTTGTTTGGATAAAAAAGGTATCCTGCATATCTCTTGCTGGGTGATATTCTGGAAGGTTTAAGGCAGTAAAATTATGCCAATCGTCCTCAATCTCTGGCCCTTCTGAAATATTGTATCCTATTTGATTAAAGATCTCAATAATGCGATTTTTAACTAACGTAAGCGGGTGTTGATTTCCTAAATTAACGGGGTACCCTGGACGGCTTAAGTCAAGACCAATTGCGTTACTATCATTATTTCCAGTAGTAGATTTTAAGGCTTCTACTTTTTCTGAAACTGCTGTTTTAAGCTGATTTAAAACCTGTCCATAAGCTTTCTTTTCTTCGTTTTTAACTTCGCGAAAAGCAGCAAACAAGTCATTTAAGATTCCTTTTTTACCCGCATATTTAATGCGAAATGCTTCAATTGCTTCTGGACTAGTCTCTGCAAATTGCTCGACCTCTTTTAAATGCGCTTCTACCTTGTCAATCATGGGCGTAAAAATAAGAAATATCCTATTGAATCAACTCTTTTTCTAAGAAGTAATCTACGATTGATTCTTTCATCAATACAGTTTGTTCTCCAGGTTTTAATACAGGAAGTGTTTCTAGTAATTTAAAGTGGGGCCACCCCTCTTCGTCATAAAAATCAAAGGAATAATAACCAAAGGGTTCTAAAACCGTACATATCCCAATATGAATAATATTGATGTTATCATCTTTCTTAAAGCGTTGATGAATCTTTCCTAATTCTTGCAAACCAATTAAATAAAGTATCCCCTCGATTTCAATTTCTTCGGTTTCAGAAAATTGATCAGTCAATAGTCTAAGTAGTTGCTCCCAGCGTTCTTTTAATTTTTGATCTCTTGCTTTGATTTGCATAAGACAAATATACCGATTCTACTTGCAGCATAAGAAGAGAAAATGATATCTTTAAATAATGAATTATCTAGATATTATAATGGGTGGGCTAATCCTTTATGGAGCAGTAAGAGGCTTCTTTAAAGGCTTTATCATTGAGGCAGCTTCTCTAATTGCTTTGATTGCAGGATTAGTCGGTGCATTGCTTTTTGCTACAGCCGTTAGCGATTTACTCACCAGCTATTTTAACTTTGATACCGTTCCCCCAGCGGGGATTGTTTTTGCCCTTCTTTTTATTGTCATAATTGTTGCCGTCAACTTACTAGCACGTATGTTAACTAAGATCATTAAGATGGCGGCCTTAGGAATTATTAATCGCATTTTTGGTGCACTTTTTGGCGGACTTAAGTACGCCTTAGTATTAAGTGCGTTGCTCTTATTACTCGATCAATTTTCCTTTTTATTTCAGTATTTCGACACAACAATTTTAGAAGAGTCAATTCTATACGATCCTGTAAAAATAATAGGAGAAATTGTTTTTGAGTGGCTGTTAGATCGCAAGGAACTATTACCGCAAAAATTAGTGTAAGGTTTTAATCGCGTTATTTTGAATCCAACCTTCAGAGCCATTTGCCAGTTTGATTTTAGACCAACCCTCTAATTGACTTAGCACATTTAATGAGGTCCCTTTATGCAGGAGAAAAAGAATGTCTGAACGTTTATTAGGCTCCGCCCAAATTTCAATTTCAGCATTATAAACAATTGCTTTTTTGAGACTGTCTTCGCTCAATTTAGCTTGCGAAAGAGAAAGAGAACTTAGGGTAAGCAATAAGACGACACAACCTAAAACAAAGAATATTCTCTTTAATTGAATAGGCTGATTAAAGCGGTATAAAACAAAGAGAACAAAACTTAGCCATGCTAAAAATAGTGTGATTTTTGCCCATTGATCAAGCGAGAAACGCACTAATATCCCCTGTTGCAGGGTCTCTAATTGGGTTTCGGGTAATTCTTCTATTGCATCAAGGGTCATATTGTTGGCAAACGCAGCATTGTTTCGAATCGTTTTATCTGCTGGTTGTAGGCGTTTTGCTTGCTCAAAATAATATACACTTTCGGCAACATTCCCTAAACGATAGTGGGTGTTTCCTAGATTAAAATACAATTCGGCACTGTGTTGTTCTTGCGTGAGAATGGCCTCATATTTTTCTACTGCGAGGGCGTAATTTCCCCCATTATAAGCTGCGTTTCCTTGCTCAAATAATGCTGCTGTGTCCTGCGCAAATAAATGACTACTGAATAATATGGCCAAAAGTATTACACTAAATTTCTTCATATTTCACGGTCTAAAAGAGTGATGGTTTGCACAGTAAAATCAAAATCTTCTTGCATGCTCACTGCTGTTGCAGGTGAATATCTGGCTGCCTCGCATTTCTCTAAAATAGAGATGAAATCTGCAATCGTTTCTGTAGAACTGTTTTTTTGCTGTAATAAAGTGACGATACTTTCTTTGCTAAATTCGGCTGTTTCGATCGCTAACTTAGCCTTTAAGTAATTGTGCAAAGCACGTTCTAAAGCGTTGTAGAAATTTTCTTTATCCCCTAAAACTTTTTTGGCGGAGCTCAAATATTTTTTCGCTAAACGAGCTGCACGACGTTGTTTTTGGGTAACAGGATCAACCGTATAATTTTCTGAACGACGCTTAACTAAAACAATAACTGCATAAAGTATAAAGGGCAATAGTAGTAAAAGCCAAAAGTTGGCTGATCCATAAAAGTTTGTTTGATCCATGGGGAGTAGTAACGTTTCTAGCTTGATAAAATCAAAATAGGGTGTCGCATTGATATTATTCTTTTGTAGAATATTGAGTGCCGCTGTATTTGAAGAAGCGGTAGGCCCCTCGAACACATCGATCAATTGCTCTTCCGACCGAAGACTCACATATAACGCTTTGACAGGATCAAAATAACTAAAGGACACAGAAGGAATCGGATAATTCCCTTGATATTGAGGTACTACAGTATAGGTGTCTTCTATGTTCCCTTGCATTCCCAGTAAATTAGTCTTGACATTTTCCTTATGCTCTGGCTCATAGACCTCTAAAGAACTAGGGGCACTTAATTTAGGTAGAGAGAACAGTTTTAAGTTCCCGCGACCGGACACTTTTATCGTTGCTTGAAAAGACTCTGAAGATTTTAATGCGGTCTTATTAAACTTTACATTTAAGTCAAAATCCCCAACGGCTCCGTCAAAATCATTTGGTCTACCTGCCAGTGGTAAGGGGCGAACATCGATGGTTCTTTTTCCTGCCGTAATCATCTTTGGGGCTTTTTGATACACCCGATTGCCAAAAAAGTCTCGACGATTCGTGGGTACATCTACCGAAACATTAAGGGTCAAAGGTGCGATCACTAACTTCCCTGTTTTTTGCGGGTAGAGTACGGTCTTGCGCCAGGTAACATAATTATAGGGCTGCCCTTTAAATTCTCCTCTCTTAATCTCAAGTTTAGGGATGGGAATTAAATGACTCCAAAAATCACTGTATTTAGGGGACTCTGTCTCATTGACATTAGAAACACTAATTTCTGATGAAAAATACAATTTATAAATCACCGTGATGGCCTCGTTGAGATATGGATTTCTTTTAGAAATTTCTGCGACAAGATGAAGGTTTTCATCGGCAATGGCATTTGCCCTTGCCTGTGGACTGTTAGGGTTATTGACTGCCTGAGTTACCTCAATTTGAACCGGTGTAGTTTTATATACTTCCCCGTCAATTTCAATGGAAGCCTGCGCAATGGCAATTTTGCCTTTACGGGTTGGCGTAAGAAAATAAGTATAGGATTTCGAAAAACTTCTCACCCCATTGACCCAACTATTACTCACCGACTGGTTAGGTCCACCCACAACGTTAAATCCATTAAAAGTAGGAGGAGTGAAATTATCGCCATTTTGATTCATTTCAAAGCTCACCCGCAAGCGTTCATTTAGGCCCAAACGGTTTTTACTCACCTTTGTCTGAAAGCTAACCTGAGCAATCCCATGACTAAAGCACAGTAGCAAAATACTCCATAAGAGATAAATCTTTTTCATTTATACTTACCAGTCTTTTTTTGTTTTTACAGGAACTCCTTTTACTTTTTCTGCGTTGACCTTGTCTTGTACATTTTTCTCCTGCTGGTTCATTGCCTCTAAGAGACTCTTGACTTGCTCTGGAGAGATTTGACCAGGTTTACGCGGTGGGGGTTTCTTTTGATCCTTCTCATTTCCTTTATCTTCTTTAGGCTTTTTGGAATCATCTTTTTCTTTGCCCTTATCGTCTTTTTTGTCTTGGTCTTTGTTTTCTTGGTCGTCTTTATTCTCTTTTTCGTCTCCCTCTTCCCCCTCGTCTGAAGGCTTCTCCTTTTGATCTCCTTCATTATCGTCTTGATCCTGTTGATCCTGCTGATCCTGCTGGTCCTGTTGATCGTTTTGATCTTGCTGATCTTGATTCTCTTCTTCCTCTTGCTTTTGCTTCTCAAGTAATTCTTTTGCTAAAGCATAATTGTAGCGCGTTTCATCGTCTGTAGGATTATTGCGCAAAGCATTTTTGTAGGCTTCAACAGCTTTTTCATAATTTTTTTGCTGCATAAAACCATTCCCCATATTGTGAAAGGCCAAATGTTTCTGTGCTTTGTTTAAACTGTTCTTTTGCGTTTGAAAATAGCGCTGATTGGCTTGATCAAAGTCTTTTGAGCGGTAAAGGGTATTCCCAATATTGTGCTGTGCTTTTGTGTTTATACTATTGATAGAAAGAGCTTTTCTATAGGCTGCTTCGGCTTCTGTATAAGCCTCGTCCTGATAGACTTGATTTCCATCTGCAATAAGATTCGTCTCTTTCTCACCTTGTGCAAAAAGTTGTACAGCAGAAAGTAGAACACCAAGGCTTAAAATAAAATGTTTTTTCATACTAGGCAGACTCTTTTTCGTTAAACAAATTCAAACGTGCTATCCATTTTGTTCTTGTCTCTAAGAGCAAAATGTCTATCAAAAATAAAAGGAATCCGGCAATCAAAAAAGGTTGAAAACGATCTTTATAGCTCACAAACTTTTTGGCTTCAAATTCTTTTTTCTCCATTTGTTTGAGTTCCTCTCGTACAAAAGCTAATACCGCCTGGGTATCATTTCCATCCATATAGGCTGCCTCTGTTGTACTAGCGATAGATTCTAAAACTGTGGGGGTGCGTTTTGTAATGATCACCTCATTGTTCTCATCTTTTTTATAGCTTTCGACTATGCCATTTCTTTTGATGGGAATAGGAGCACCTTTATCTGTTCCTACGCCTAAAGTAAAGATTTTTATCCCCATAGCACTGGCTTTTTGAGCAGCATCAATGGTGCCATCTTCGGCATGATCTTCCCCGTCAGAAAGGATAAAAACAACCCGATTAGTTTGCTCTTCATCGTCAAAATAAGTAGAGGATAATTCAATTGCAGCATCTATCGCTGTTCCTTGAGAAGACAACATATCTGTATTTAAGGCTTGTAAAAACATTTTTGCAGCACCATAGTCTGTTGTAATAGGTAATTGTGGTACTGCTTGTGCAGCATAGGCGATAATCCCTACTCTATCACTGGCCAGATCATTTAATAAAGCAGATACCAAACGCTTTGCTTTTTCAAGTCGATTAGGGGCAATGTCTTCTGCCAGCATGCTTTTTGATACATCTATCGCAAAAACAATATCGACTCCTTCGCGCTTAACCGTTTCTAGTTGCGTCCCAATTTTTGGATTGACCAGGGCAATCACAAAACAGCTAAAACCTAGGGTAACAACCAATAATTTCAATAGAGGCTTAAAGCCTGAACGATCTGGACTTAAAGCATCCAAGATTTTTGACGAAGCGAAATTCGCTTGGGTCTTTTTCTTCCAATTACTCACCCACAAATACCCTAACCACAATACAGGAAGGATTGCAAAGGCATAAAAGTAAATTTTTTCGTCGAGTTGATACATTAGATAAAGCTTCTGTATATGGTGTTTTTTAATAACCATTCAATCAATAATAAGGCCATGGCCAAAAAGACCAATGCGCGATATTTTTCTTGATAGTTATAGTATTTAAATTCTTCTATTTCTGTTTTTTCTAGTTTATTAATTTCGTTATAAATGGCCTCTAAACTAGAGTTATCTGTCGCTCTAAAATACAACCCGCCAGTATCTGTTGCAATAGACTGAAGCAGCTCTTCGTCTATTTCCACTTTGGTGATCCCGTATTGAAATTTCCCGTTGGGCAGTATCCCTATGGGCGCACGTGCATTCCCGTTACTCCCCAGACCAATGGTATAGGTTTTAATCTGGAACTCAACCGCTAGTTCTGCGGCGATTTTAGGATCGATAAAGCCAGAATTATTGACCCCATCGGTTAGTAAGATAATTACTTTGCTTTTTGCTCTGCTATCTTTTAATCGATTAACGGCTGTGGCTAAGCCCATCCCAATGGCTGTCCCGTCATTGATCACCCCGTCATAACGAATTTCCTCTAGTGCATTTTGAACGATGCGTTTGTCACTTGTAATCGGGGTTTTCGTATAACTTTCTCCTGCATAAATCACAAGACCGATACGATCGCTACGACGCTGATTGATAAAATCACCCGCAACATTTTTTAAAGCAGCAAGGCGGTTAGGCTTTAAGTCCTGTGCTAACATACTAGAAGAAACATCAATCGCCATCACAATATCAATTCCTTTATTTGTTTTTGTTCTAGTAGAAACATCAACAGTTTGTGGTCTTGCTGCTGCAATGATGATTAAGCACAAGGCGAGAATTCTAAAAACAAAAAGCAATGGATATAGTTTTACCCATAGCGAAGTGGTTCCTTTAAAACCAGCTAAACTAGAGATGGATAAACGGGCTTGTTGCTGCTTTCGGTTAAAAAAATACCAACCCCCTAGAGGGAGAAGAAATAGTAGTCCCCACAGATATGCTGGATTCGCAAATTGAATATTTCCTAACACCTTATAATTCTTTTATTATTTCTAAAGAGGCTAAAATCTTTTCTTCGATTGAAAGACCATAGCGATCATCTTTAGGGTAAATTATTTTTAATTCAACAGTAGTCGCTTCAAAAGGAAAAATCACAGAGACAAATCGACAACGAATGTTTTCGTCTTCTTGAGATAAATCCATCGACCCAAATAGTTGGAAGGCCTGTGCTCCATCTACCGAAGAAAAAGCATCATTTTGCACCAATAAATTGGTTGCTCCCATAGCTTCATATCGTGCAACAGCACTGTCCATTATCGCTCTTGCTTCTTGTTCTTGCTCTTCTTCTGTTTTTTCTTTCTTTTCGGCTGGGGTTCTTTTTTCAAAAAACAACTGAGTGTAAACATCTTTAAAAGGATCTCCTGCAGCATAAATTGTCACTGGAGAAGTTGCCGTGACATCCCTTACTAAAACTTTTGGAGTTTCTATTTGAACGGGAGGAGTTCCATATTGACTTCTCACCCAGGAACCGTCCAACAATACTTTTGTTGGATACCTAAAAATGGTATCCTTTACTGGATTAAACCCATAAATAGCAATCGCAATCACGGCGACAGATACGAGCAATCCTAAAACAGATATCCCAATTAATTGAATTTTTTGCTTGCGTCTTTTTCGCTCCAATTCTCTTTGGAAGGCTGCTGTGGCAGCCAATTCCTCTTCCGTTGGAGCAGGCAAAGCCTCTTTGGTTTCAATCACTACTTGCTCTACAATCGTTCGATCTGTTGTCGCAATCCCAATGGCCGGAGCAGAACGAGCAAATTTGACTAAGTCTGCATTTTGCAAAACCTTCTTAAGATTGTTCAAAGTCTCTAAACTCAAATCTAAAGTCCCTGCATCTTTACGCAACTCTAACTTATCCAACAATTCATCTGAAGTGCTTTCCAAAGCATCAATATCTGCTTCTTCTTCTAAATAACGACGCACAACATCAGTTAACTTTGAATAGTACTGCTTGTATTCTTGTTGGTCCTTGGGCAATTCATTTTCAAGGGCTTTTAATTCTTGTATGGCACGATCAAAAGGAGGTGTCTCTTCTAATAAAGCTGCTTTCTTCTTTTTGTATTGTCTGTTTAACACAATCAGAATAGCGAGCAATAAGCAAAAAACAAAGAGAAGTAAAATATTTTTAATTAGTTGGTTGTAGGATCTTTCTACTGTTTGAATCGGTTTGATGTCAAAGAGGGGTTGCTGTATGGTGTCTACTTTAACCGTAGCGACTTCTATCGCGATAGAATCAGAAAATTTTGAAAACCCATCAACTACAATTTTTTGCGGCGGAATCCAATAAGCCCCAGAATCAAATTGAATAAGCGCATAACGCTTGGTATAGAGATAATGCTGTTGCGCCCGCAAAGTATCAATGGGGGATTCTTCAATGATTTCAAACGGAAGAAAAAGCGGTTCTGGCGAAAACTCTACCATAGAGAGTGAATCTGTCTTTACTTGTAAAGTGAGGTTGATTTGCTCGCCTACACTAACTTGAGTACTGTCTACCGCAGTTGTAACCTCAGCATTTAACTGGGCGAAGACCCCCCAGTGAAGGAAAAGCATTATTCCAAAAAAGAAAAGACTCAAATTCTTCATTAACTATATTCTTGCTTTAAAATATCCCAAAAGCTTTTTGACATAACTCTCATCTAAACGACAATCTATGGTTCCCGCACCGTTGAGTTTAAACAATTGTTTAAAGGCTTCTTCTTTCTCATTTTGAAAAACGGCATATTGTTTTCGCACTTTGGCAGAACTTGTATTAATTAAACGGGTTTGTTTGGTTTCAGTATCTACCATGGGAACTATCCCCAGATTGGGAAGCTCTTCTTCTAACTTGTCATACACTCTTATCCCTGTTAAATCGTGCTTCTTAGCAGCAATTCGTAAGGTTTTATCATAACCTTCATCCATAAAATCTGATAGCAGAAATACAATGGCTTTCTTCTTTAGAATTCCAGATAAAAAGGCAAGTGCATTGGCGATATCTGTCGCTTTACTTTTAGGTTCAAATTCTAATAGCTCTCGAATAATACGCAAGATATGAGATCGCCCTTTTTTAGGCGGAATAAACAATTCTACTTGATCAGAAAACAACAGCAAGCCCACTTTATCATTATTTTGCAAGGCAGAAAAAGAAAGTGTTGCCGCGATCTCTGTCAAGACATCTCGCTTGAATTGTTGCGTGGTCCCAAAAAATTCTGAGCCACTTACATCGACCACTAACATTAAAGTTAGTTCACGTTCTTCTTCAAATACTTTTACAAATGGCTCGTTGTATCGCGCAGTGACATTCCAATCGATGGCGCGAACGTCGTCGCCAAATTGATATTGACGCACCTCGCTAAAGGTCATACCACGTCCCTTAAAAGTACTGTGATACTCTCCACCAAAAACATGATCGCTCAAGCGTCGCGTTTTTATCTCAATTTTCCGAACTTTTTTGAGTAGTTCTTTTGTATCCATCTATGAACGGTCCGGGGTTATGTACTGATTAGGGTACTTCTACGTGATTGATGATTTGAGAAATCAAATCTTCGGTTGTGACGTTTTCGGCTTCAGCCTCATAAGTAAGCCCTATTCGGTGTCTTAGAACATCATAAATTACCGCACGTACATCTTCTGGAATTACATAGCCTCTATGCTTTAAGAAAGCATGACATTTGGCAGCCGTGGCGAGATTAATACTCCCCCTAGGTGAAGCACCAAAACTGATCAAGGGCTTAATTTTTTCTAATTGATAATTCTCTGGATAACGGGTCGCAAAGATCAAATCTAAGATATAGCGCTCAATCTTTTCATCCATATATACTTCTCGAACGGTCGCTTGTGCCGTTAAGATTTGCTTAGTGGTTACCACGGGTTTTACCTTTTCATAGGCCGCCTGTAAGTTTTGGCGAACAATTAATTGTTCGTCTTCTAACTTTGGATAATCGATCACTGTTTTTAACATAAATCGATCCACCTGTGCTTCTGGTAAAAGATAAGTCCCTTCTTGTTCTACAGGGTTTTGCGTGGCCATTACTAAAAAGGGCTCTTGCAATTTAAAAGTGGTATCCCCAATAGTGACTTGACGTTCTTGCATGGCTTCAAGCAATGCAGATTGTACTTTGGCTGGTGCACGGTTAATCTCATCTGCTAAAACAAAGTTGGCAAATATAGGTCCCTTTTTGATCGAGAAGTCATTCTCCTTAATGTTGTAAATCATGGTCCCTACCACATCTGCTGGTAAAAGGTCTGGGGTAAATTGTATACGACTAAAACTCCCTTTTACTGCCTGGCTTAAGGTGTTAATAGCAAGGGTTTTTGCTAAGCCTGGAACTCCTTCTAATAAGATATGTCCTCGCCCTAAAAGACCGATCAACAATCGTTCGATCATATGCTTTTGCCCTACAATCACTTTGTTCATCTCCATGGTTAGCAGATCAACAAAGGCGCTTTCCTTTTCTATCTTCTCGTTAATTTCTTTGATATCAATACCGTTTTGGGTGCTCATAGTATAGTTATTTTAGTGGAACACAAATTTGAACTTTTTTTTTACGATAGCTTGTTAATAATTGGTTAAAAGTAGTTATTTCATAAGGGGTAAGCTTCACTACTTCCTCCTTAAATTTAAGGTAGATTTAACGGACAAACTAGAAATGAATAGAATAATTGCAGGAACAATGACCTGGGGAGACTGGGGAAGAAAGTTTAAGCCTAAAGATAGCGCTGCTTTAATTACCCAGTGCGTTGAAAATGGTCTCTATACTTTTGACCATGCAGATATCTATGGTGGGTATACCACTGAAGAAGATTTTGGGTATGGATTTAAAGAAAGTGGGGTAGAAAGAGAGGCTGTCATGTACATTAGTAAGTGCGGGATTCAAATGCCCTGTGACAATAGACCGCTACCTGTAAAACACTACAATTACAGTAAAGAACATATTGTTAATTCAGTAGAAAAGTCCTTAAAAAATCTACAAACAGATTATCTCGACGTCTTACTTTTACATCGTCCCAGTCCATTACTGGACGTAGAAGAAGTAGCCGATGCCTTTAACTCCCTCGAAACAAGCGGAAAAGTAAAGTCTTTTGGAGTATCGAACTTTACTCCTTCACAAATCGACCTGCTCAACACAGAAGTTACCCTAGACTGGAACCAAATCGAATGCTCTCTAAGCCACAACTCCCCTATGTTTGACGGTAGCCTAGACCACCATATTACTAAAGCAATCGGCACCATGGCATGGAGTCCTTTGGGCAGTTATTTTAAAGAAGACAATCTTAATAATCAAAGACTGAAGCCTTTATTGGCCACACTGGGAGAAAAATACAAGGCCACAGAAGACCAGCTATTATTTGCCTGGTTACTTCAACATCCAGCCAATATTCATCTTGTGGTAGGAACAACAAGAATTGAGCGTTTGAAGGCTGCCAGCGCAGCCAAAGCAATTAAATTCTCTACAGAAGATTGGTTTCTACTTCTAGAAACCCAATGGGGTCATGAGGTTCCTTAAATTATCATCATGAAAAAGAAAACTATTTTAATCACAGGAGCCAGTAGTGGAATAGGAAAAGCCACCGCAGAACTTTTTGCACAAAAAGGGGAGCGGCTTATTCTATGCGGTCGAAGACAAGAAAGACTAGCCGAATTAAAAAAAGAATTCAAGTGCGAAACCCACCTCCTCAACTTTGATGTAAGAGACAGGAAAGCGGTATTTGATGCGATCAATTCCCTCCCACAAGATTGGAAAAAAATCGATGTTTTAATCAATAATGCCGGAAATGCACACGGCCTAGATACAGTTGAAACAGCAAATCTCGACGACTGGGATGCCATGATCGATGGCAATGTAAAAGGCTTGATGTATGTTACCAAAGCGGTGATTCCTCAAATGATAGAACTCAAAAGGGGACAGATCATCAATCTAGGCTCTATCGCAGGACTAGAAGTTTACCCAAAAGGGAATGTCTACTGCGCCAGTAAATTTGCAGTAGATGCCTTTACCCAAGGTTTACGCATCGACCTCAACCCTTATGGGATTAGAGTTTGCGCTGTTCACCCAGGATTAGTTGAAACAGAATTCTCTATGGTGCGTTTTAAAGGAGACGAACAACGCTCTGAAAGTGTATACAATTCTCTTGATGCTTTACAAGCAGAAGATGTGGCTAACGCCATCGCCTACATGGTAGAGGCTCCGCCACATGTTACTGTTGCAGATTTAACCCTGCTCCCCACGGATCAAGCCAATGCAACTGTCATCAATCGCAAAAAATGATCAACAAGCGACTTTTAGTCAAGGCTCTATTATCTCACAATGACGAGAATAGCTTCTATGACAAAAAGTTAAAACTAAATCTATCCTCTAAAGAAGGGAAAGCAAAATTCTTAAAACACATTTGTGCCCTTTCTAATTCTAACCCTAAAAACAACGCCTACATCGTTGTTGGGATCGAAGACAAAGCAAACGCCATTGTAGGAGTCGACTTTTTTGATGACAGCAAACTGCAAAACCTCATCAATGCTTATCTGGACAATCCCCCTTTAGTGCTCTATGAAAACATTCCATTTCCACACTTAGACGAAGGGAAAGTTGTAGGACTCGTAACCATTAGACCCATTGATCAGATTACTGCTTTAAGGAAGAATATATGGAAATATTTTGGCGGAGCTGTTTTCTTTAGAGAGGGTAGTATCTCCATGCCTAAGGTTTTTGATATTGCATTAAAAGACAGCAATAATGAAAGGGTAAAAACCATTGAACAGCACGCTCAGAACAATATCAGTCTAACCCTTGATGGGGTGGTAGACTTTTTACAAAATCATCATGAAGAGCTCACAACCAACTACAGGGTATTTAAAGAAACCTTTGTGGTCTGCTGGTCGGGATTACAAAAGAAAGTCAAAAATAAAACTTACTATTCTAGGGTAGACATAGAATTGATCAATGAGCAAGTCAAACTGTTTTACTCTAATCTAGACGAGGTAGAAATTAACTTTACAGAAGACAAATTTATCCTGACAGAATATGTCTTACTAGGACTCAACGGACAAAACAAATATTACCCCTTAGAACAAGTCAATATATGTTTTGAAGAAAATGGCAGTTATTCCTTGCAAACAAAACTGCTCTTTGAACCCCCTCAATTAGACAAACGCAGTCTAATGCATTTGCTCAACAACAATAATGTCTTGCTTGAAAAGCTAAAAAACAAAAGCAAATTCAGCTTAAAAGAAGAAGGAGAACTGTTTAACCTTTGTGCTATTTATATGCTGGGTATTTTTAACGACATCCCTAAAGCAATGATCTATTTAGAGCAAGCCAAATTCTTTTTAAAAAATAGAGATCCAGCACTTTATCAGACCTATAAAGACTGTCAACGTATTTTGCGTAAAGTGAAATACAATTAATTTATTACATTTAAACATTAAACAAAAACCTACTCAAATGGAAAAAATGATCAGAAAAGGAATAGGGAGTTTAGCACATAATGATCGCTGGTTTCTATTTGATCAATTGTTATTCTCCTTAAACTGGAACAAAGACAAAGAAATCTTCTTGTTGAAAACAGCGGTGTATAACCCTAGCTTTTTAAGAACTAAGCGCAGTAATTACCACGGTTATCCATTTAGAACAAAAATCCACGGAACAAGATTAGAAGGTTTTTCAGATTATTTTCCAGTTTATACAATCGTTGGACTTAGTTTATAGTCAGAATAAAAATTTAAGGGGACAGACCGCAATTCCTAATTCTAATTGATAATTCATAATTGAAAATTAATATCTTGTTGGGATAAATCAATAGACGATGTCACAACCCAAACGGCTCTTTTTACTAGACGCATTTGCTTTAATTTTTCGCGGCTATTACGCCTTTATTAAAAATCCTCGCATCAACTCACAGGGGGTGGATACCTCAGCTATTTTTGGGTTTATGAACTCCTTATTAGACGTGATCAAGCGGGAACGCCCAGATCATTTAGCAGTCTGTTTTGACAAAGGTGGATCTGTTTCAAGAACCGAAATGTTTGAAGCCTATAAGGCTAACCGAGATGAAACTCCAGAAGCGATTAGCATTGCCGTACCTTATATCCAGGCGATTCTAAAAAGCATGCATATCCCCGTGGTAGAAATGGCGGGTTATGAAGCAGATGACATCATTGGGACCCTCGCAAAACAAGCCGAAAAAGAAGGCTTTAAAACCTTTATGGTTACCCCAGATAAAGATTTTGCGCAACTAGTGTCAGAAAATATATTTATGTACCGCCCCGCCCGTATGGGTAATGGTATCGAAATCTGGGGGATTCCAGAAGTACAAGCAAAGTTTGAAATTGAACGCCCAGAACAGGTCATCGATTATTTAGGGATGATGGGCGATGCCGTCGATAATATTCCTGGATTACCCGGAGTAGGCGATAAAACCGCCAAAAAGTTCCTCAAAGAATACGGAAGTATGGAAGGTCTTTTAGCAAATACCGACCAGTTAAAGGGCAAAATGAAAGAAAAGGTAGAAGCGAATAAAGAACTGGGGATGCTCTCAAAAGAATTGGCCAAGATTCTCTTAGACGTACCCGTGACTTTTGAGGCAGAAGCCTATGAATTATCTGAACCTAACTTCTCCGCTGTAGGAGAGGTTTTTGACGAATTAGAGTTCCGTCGTATGAAGGAAAATATTCAGAAGATCTTTGGGCGAGAAGTGAGCCCAGAGACGCAAAATGTTTCGGCAACGCCTACTAAAAAAGGTGCACCAGCTAATAGCGGACAAATGGATTTATTTTCAGCTGGTGGAGGAACAGAAGCCACTGCAGCGAGTTCCTCTAAAAAAGATTTGAGCAATACACCCCACCATTATCAATTTATCAATACCACCTTAGGGATTGATTTATTGGTCAAAAAATTAAGCCAACAAACTTCGGTCTGTTTTGATACAGAAACCACTAGTCTCAATGCCTTGCAGGCAGAATTAGTCGGCATCGCTTTTAGTTGGGAAGTAGGCACAGGCTATTATGTTCACGTCCCAGTAGTGGCTGCTCAAGCAGTTAAAGTGATCGACCAACTCCGCCCCTTTTTTGAAAACCCCAGCATTGAAAAAATAGGACATAATCTCAAATACGACTTAAAGGTTTTATCGAACTATCAACTCAAGGTAGCGGGACCCTTGTACGACACCTTGATCGCGCATTATTTGATTAATCCAGATCGTCGTCACAGCATGGACATACTGGCAAGTACTTATTTGCAATACGAGCCGCAATCAATCACTGAATTGATTGGTAAAAAAGGGAAAAACCAAGGCTCTATGCGTGATGTCCCTTTAGAAAAACAGACAGAATACGCGGTAGAAGATGCCGATATCACCCTGCAACTCAAGCAATTTTTTGATCAAGAACTCGCCGCGGCAGAAAACGGGAAACTCTTTAATGAGGTTGAACTCCCTTTAGTGGAAGTCTTGACCGCCATGGAACAAGAAGGCATTAACTTAAACACCGCCTACCTCAAAGAATTTGAAAGCGAACTGGCCAGCGATATCACCCGTTTAGAGAAAAGCATCTTTGAACAAGCGGGCGAGGAGTTTAATTTGGCTTCGCCAAAGCAATTAGGGCCCATCTTATTTGAAAAACTAAAACTGGTGGATAAGCCAAAAAAGACCAAGACAGGGCAGTATTCCACCGCCGAAGATGTGTTGAGTTACCTGGCAAAAGACCATCAAATTGTTGCCGACATTCTCGAATATCGCTCTGTCAACAAACTACAGAGTACCTATGTCAAGGCGCTGCCAGAAGAAATTAGCCCTAAAACTGGACGAATTCATACCGTTTACAACCAGGCCGTTGCTGCCACAGGACGCTTGAGCTCAAATCAACCAAACTTGCAAAACATTCCCATTCGAACAGAACGAGGACAGCAGGTGCGAAAAGCCTTTATCCCTCGAGACAAGGATCACGTGCTTTTAGCCGCAGATTACTCTCAGATTGAACTGCGTATTATCGCCGCCTTAAGTAAGGATCCAGCCATGTTAGAAGCCTTTCAAAATGGGGAAGATATTCACGCCACCACTGCAGCAAAAGTTTTTGGCGTAGCCTTAGAAGAAGTTACCAGAGAGCAACGCTCTAATGCAAAGACAGTCAACTTTGGGATTGTCTACGGGGTATCTGCCTTTGGTTTAAGCCAACAAACCAATTTAAACAGAACAGAGGCCAAAGAACTCATCGAAGCCTATTATGCGACTTATCCTAAGCTCAAAGCCTATATGAGTGATCAAATTGATCTAGCCCGAGAAAATGGCTATGTAACAACGGTCCTAGGTCGTCGTCGCTATTTAAAAGACATCCATTCTCAAAATGCTATTGTTCGCGGTGCTGCAGAACGCAATGCAGTCAATGCTCCCATTCAAGGTAGTGCCGCAGACATTATTAAAATCGCCATGATCAACATTCATCGTCGCATGGAAAAAGAAAATTGGCAAAGCAAAATGTTATTACAAGTGCATGATGAATTGGTCTTTGATGTGCCTAGAGCAGAGATCGAAACTTTAAGTGCGATGGTAAAAGAAGAAATGGAAAATGCTTTTTCACTCGAGGTACCTTTACTGGTTGAAGTCGGGATAGGCGAAAATTGGTTGGAAGCCCATTAAAAAAATGCAAATATTACTTTAAACCCTACGCTTATTACAAAATCTTACCGTTTTTACAACTTTGATTACCACTTTTGAAAGTAAATACAGAAATTTAAGTTTAAGCTATAAGATGTATTTTCTTCAATTTAAAAAACAATATGGAATAAGTTTATTGCCTGAAGCCTTCAATAATGTTACTTTAGGAGATTTATTGTTTGTGAGCTCTCTAGATAAACGCCCTACATCTATCATTACAAGTCTTCCTACTCATATTTATAATCTTTTTGGGTATCTAGCAGTTATTTCAAGAAAAAAGTGGCAAAAGAGAATTAGCGGCTTTAAAAATGAAACTTTATTGGAGACGCCTTTATTAAGTCAACGCCTTGTTGCTACTCCCGCTCTTATCAAGACGATTAAAAATGATTTTTTAGACTTGTTATTACTCAACTTTATTGAAGATCCCTCTGTGATAGAAGTCGCCTTTTCACTTTTACAACAACAGAATATGTCAATCAAATCTAGAAAGCGTATCCGCAAATTAATCTTGCGATCCCCAAAAGAGGATGGAGAAAACTATAAAAGGAGAATATTGACGTTTAATATGGCTACTCGCTTGTATTTCGGGGATTTATGTATTATTACAGATAAGAAAAACTCCCTAGAAATTGATCGCTTATTATTACACTAACCCATTAACCTATACCTTGAAGAAGATAAGCACATTTATGAGTTTTCCTTTAAAGAAAACCCTTTTTGCATGATTCTTGAACCCTTGACAGATTTTGGCGCAGGTTAAGCGTAAGAAATATCCTATCTTTAGGGCATGCAAAATGCCTTGCTTCCTTTGATCGAATCTCCTTTTGAATTGCGGAAACTATCGCCCAATGAGTTACCTCAATTGGCAGATGAGTTGCGTAGCGAAATCATTCAAGTAGTTGCTGCACAAGAAGGGCACTTAGGAGCGAGTTTAGGTGTAGTTGAGTTAACCCTTGCTCTTCATTATGTATTTAATACTCCCGACGATTTACTGGTTTGGGATGTAGGACATCAGGCCTATGGTCATAAAATGTTAACCGGTCGTCTAAAAGCATTTGATCGTCTAAGACAATGGGACGGATTAAGTGGTTTTCCAAAACGAGAAGAAAGTCCTTATGACCCTTTTGGAACAGGACATTCTTCTACAGCACTTTCAGCTGTTTTAGGGATGGCTATTGCAAATCAAACTACTGGACAAGCGAGACAACATATAGCAGTCATCGGTGATGCTTCTATCGCGAGCGGAATGGCATTTGAAGCCCTTAACCACTTAGGGACAACACAGGCCAATGTACTTATTGTTTTAAATGACAACGCCATGGGGATTGATCCCAGTGTCGGTGCTCTAAAACAGTTTTTTGAAAATGTTGATCAGGCTAAAGGACCAAAAGAAAATATTTTTACCCATTTAAACATTCGTTATAGTGGGCCAGTAGATGGGCATGATTTAAATGCTTTAATCAAAGCTTTAAAAGATCTTAAAGAAATTCAAGGCCCCAGAATTTTACACATAAGAACCATTAAAGGCAAGGGGCTCGCTTCTGCAGAAGCAGACCAAGTACTTTTTCATTCTCCAGGAAAATTTGATCATTTAACTGGAAAACTTAATAAGAAAGCTCAGCTAAGAAAAACAAAATTTCAAACCGTTGTAGGTAAAACATTGGCTACACTTTTTAAAGAAAACCCCCGTTTAATGGCAATCACGCCAGCCATGCCTACAGGAAGTGGTTTAACACCTTTAATGCAACTTTTTCCAGACCGTTGTTTAGATGTAGGGATTGCAGAACAACACGCCGTTACCCTAGCCGCTGGAATGGCTACCCAGGGGATTTTACCCATTTGTATCATCTATTCTACTTTTTTACAAAGGGCCTATGATCAAATTATACACGATGTAGTCTTGCAAAATCTACCTGTACTTTTTTGTATCGATCGAGCGGGATTAGTTGGTCACGACGGTCCCACCCACCACGGGGTTTTTGATCTAGCTTTTTTAAGAACTTTACCTCATCTGACCCTACTTGCCCCAAGCGATGAAGTACAATTACGAAATACGCTTTTCACACTTACCCAACAAACTTTAAAAGGACCTGTTGCGCTGCGTTACCCTAGAGGATATGGTACTTTAGAAAGCTGGGAATTAGCGTTTGAAACAATCGATCTTCTAAAAGGCAGTTGCCTTAAAAATGGAAAAAGTGTCGCAGTAATTTCATCGGGTACGATCAAGACAGAGGTAAAAGATGCAATTGCTCAAATGGAGGATCCTTCTCTTGTAGCTCACTACGACTTAGGGCCAATCAAACCCCTAGATCAAAGTATATTGGAAGATGTTTTTACCAATTTTAATAAAGTACTTACCGTTGAAGACAGTGCTTTAACAGGAGGAGTTGGAAGTGCAATTATAGAATGGGCTAGTGACCACCATTATAGTGCAAAGGTGAAAAGAATTGGCTTAGCCGATACTTTTATTCCCCATGGTGCTCCAGCTGTTTTAAGTGACAAATTTGGACTAAATGCAAAGCATATTGCAACAAGCCTAAGCTTGCTATTAAAAGAGTAAATATGCAATTAGACGATCAATATTTTATGCGCAAAGCACTAGATGAAGCCGAAAGAGCCATCGCGATGGACGAGGTACCTGTTGGAGCAGTGATTGTTATCGATCAAAAAATTATCGCAAGAGCACATAACCTAACAGAAAGATTAAACGATGTTACTGCCCATGCAGAAATGCAAGCAATTACCTCTGCCGCGAACTTTTTAGGCGGTAAATACCTGAAAGGCTGCACCATCTATGTTACACTAGAACCCTGTGTGATGTGCATGGGGGGCTTGTATTGGAGTCAGTTAGACCGTATTGTTTATGCTGCTAGTGACCCTAAAAGAGGGGCGCTTTCACAAGCAGTTCATCCCCATCCTAAAACCACTTGTTTAGGAGGTGTGATGGAAGCAGAAGCAGCAGATTTACTCCTGCGGTTTTTTGAAAAAAAGCGCTAAAAAAAGCACGCCGAAGCGTGCTTAGTACTCAAAATAAAATGTAAATATTTATAGGCGAGAAACTTGTGCTGCCACTTTTCCTTTTTTGCCGTCTTCTTCTTCGTATTCTACTTTGTCACCCTCGTTGAGTTCTTCCCCATTGAGAGATGTTGCATGGACGAAGATATCTTCGCCTGTTTCGTCATTGGTAATAAATCCATATCCCTTTGACCCAATAAAAAATTTAACTGTACCTGTCATGTTATATATTATAATAAAAGCAAAAGTACGTTAAACTTTCTAATTCTACTGTTACGGTATTGTAAATTAATATTAAAAATTATTGATTTTCAGGGTTTTTCTCTTTTTTATCACGCATTTTCGCAAAGTTATTGTCAGTAAGTGTGTAGTCTTCTAATTTTTTTCCTTTCCAGCGATATACTAAAAAAATAGGTAAATAGATGAAAGTGAGCCATAAAACAGAAAAACCAATCCATTTTTCTCCTGCTGTATAGTCCACAACGTTCTTGTGGTAAAAGCCATAAAACAGACTCGCCACCCCTCCCCAAAATAAACTGTTGAGCAAGTAACGCATCACTAGTCTTCTTTAGGAATTAAGTTTAAATAGAGTTCTTCTAATTGAGTAGCATCAATTGGAGATGGAGCATCAATCATCAAATCACGGCCACTGTTGTTTTTAGGGAAAGCGATAAAATCACGAATGGTTTCTTGGCCCCCTAACAGAGCGACTAATCGATCTAATCCTAATGCAATCCCGCCGTGAGGAGGCGCGCCGTAATGGAAGGCTTCCATCAGGAAGCCAAATTGTGCTTGTGCTTCTTCTTCGCTAAAACCTAATAACGCAAACATTCTTTCTTGGGTCGCTGCATCGTGAATTCGAATAGACCCCCCCCCGATTTCGTTTCCGTTGAGTACTAAATCATAGGCGTTTGCATTGACTGTCCCTGGATCTGTCTCAAGCAAATCGATTTGTTCAGGTTTTGGTGCTGTAAAAGGGTGGTGCATGGCGTGGTAACGCTGGCTGTCTTCATCCCACTCTAATAATGGGAAATCAATCACCCAAAGCGGAGCAAATTCATTAGGCTTTCTCAAGCCTAATTGCTCTGCTAATTTCATGCGCAAAGCAGAAAGTTGCGTTCTGGTCTTGTGGGTGTCTCCAGCCATTACTAGAATTAAATCTCCTGCATTGGCGCCACTTGCTTTGGCCCATTGGGCCAAATCTTCTTGCCCATAAAATTTATCGACGGAGGATTTATAGCTACCATCTTCATTGCATTTTACCCAGACTAAACCATTCGCACCAATTTGTGGACGCTTGACCCAATCGATTAATTTATCAATTTGTTTTCTAGTGTAAGTTGCTGCACCGGGCACGGAAATCCCTACAATCAATTCTTGTTGATCAAAGACGTTAAAGCCTTTATTTTTAGCCAAGTCATTCAGCTTTGCAAACTCCATCCCAAAACGGATATCGGGTTTATCGTTCCCGTATTTTGCCATGGCTTCTGCATAGGTCATACATGGGAAAGTTCCCGTTTCTACTCCTTTAATTTCTTTGAGCAAATGTTGTAATAAGCCTTCAAATTGTTGTAAAATATCTTCTTGCTCTACAAAGGTCATCTCACAATCGATCTGGGTGAATTCTGGTTGACGGTCGGCACGTAAATCTTCATCTCTAAAACATTTTACGATTTGGAAATATTTGTCCATTCCACCTACCATCAACAACTGCTTAAAGGTTTGTGGAGATTGCGGAAGGGCATAGAATTGTCCTTCATTCATGCGAGAAGGTACGACAAAATCTCGTGCTCCCTCTGGAGTAGATTTGATTAAATAAGGCGTTTCAACATCGATAAAATCATGTGCAGAAAGGTAGTTGCGAATGGCTAAACTAACCTTAGAACGAAAAACTAAATTTTCACGTACTGGGTTTCTTCTAATATCTAGATAGCGGTACTGCATGCGCAGTTCTTCTCCACCATCTGTTTCATTTTCAATGGTAAAAGGAGGCGTTTTCGCTTTATTTAAAACGGTCAAAGACTGGGCTAAAATCTCAATTTCTCCGGTAGGCAGCTTTGGGTTTTTAGATTCTCTTTCAATAACAGTTCCAGTCACTTGAATGACAAATTCACGGCCTAGGTCTTGGGCTTGTTCCATGACTGCTTTAGGGCTGCGTTCTTCATCAAAAATGATTTGGGTGATGCCATAGCGATCGCGTAAATCAACCCAAAGCATAAAGCCTTTATCTCTTGTTTTTTGTACCCATCCTGCTAGGGTAACTTCTTCTCCAAGTTGTGCTAGGGTCAATGCCCCACAATTAGTTGTTCTTAACATAGAAAGTGAATTCTTTCCAAAGGTATTAAGTTCTTTCTTCTTATTTGTTTCTCCAGGCGTTTATCCTCAATTTTAATCGGTAAACGAGGTAAAAACAGGCAGGGACGATCACTAGGGTAAGGAAAGTCGCAAAGGACAATCCAAAGATAACAGTCCAAGCCAATGGGCCCCAAAAAATAACATTATCTCCTCCTACATATACATTTGCATCCCAATCTGTAATCAGGGTTAGGAAGTTAATGTTCAAGCCTGTTGCTAATGGAATTAAACCTAAAATGGTGGTTATGGCGGTAAGTAATACCGGGCGTAAACGCGCTGCTCCTCCCATAACAATGGCTTCTCTTGCTTCTATTCTGGGTAACATTTGTTCAAAGGGAATCCCTAATTCTTCTTTCTTTCGCGCGATTAATAATTGGGTATAGTCAATCAAGACCACCCCATTGTTCACCACAATTCCAGAGAGAGAGATGATTCCCATCATGGTCATCATGATCACAAAAGGCATAGAGAAAACACTAATTCCGTATAATACTCCCGTAAAACTCAAAAAGATAGAAAGTAATATAATAAGTGGATTTGAGATAGAATTAAACTGTATAACCAGTAAGAAAACAATCAAGCCTAAAGCAGTCCCTAAAGCACCTAAAAGGAAGCTCATATTCTTTTCTTGCTCGGCCACTTCTCCGGTGAGTTTATAATCGACATCTCTAGGGAAGCCATCAAAACCACTGATACTTTCTTTAACGTGATCCACAACTTCATTTGCATTGTAGCCTGCTAATACTGCAGAGTAAACGGTTACTACTCTTCTTAAATCTTTGTGTTTAATGGCACTAAAGGAATTCGCGTTTTCAATTTCGACCATTGCACTTACAGGGATTTCTTTGATTCTACCTGTGGCTTGATCTCTAAAGACAATGTACTGATCGAGTAATACGCCGGTGTCGTTTTGGTCTTTTTCATCAAAACGAACATTGATGTCATAATCTTCTCCATCTTTTTTGTAGATCCCTGCTTTTTCTCCAAAGAGGGCGCGACGCAATTGCTGCCCTATTTGTCCAGCAGCAACGCCTAAACTCCCAGATTTTCTTCGGTCGATGTTGACCACTAAACCAGGTTTACTTTTGTTGACGTCGACTTTTATCTCTTCGACTCCTGGAATACTTTCGTTATTTAGAAAGTTTTTAAGCTCTTCGGCAATTTGAATGAGCTCGCTATAATCTTCACCGCTTACCTCTATATTGACGGGATATCCCGCTGGAGGGCCCGCGGCTTCTTTTTCAACAGAAATCGCTATTCCAGCAAATTTCCCTTTGAGCTGTTGCTGGATTTCTTGTCGCATAGCCTCACTGGACAAACCACGGCGGTATTTAAATTCTGCCATGGTTAGGGTGATTTTAGCTTTGTGCGGCATATCTTGATCTCCTCCTTTGTCGGTTTCAGGGTTTTGGGCGCCTAGTCCTACCATGGTGACATTAGAATCGATCATAAAGTTTTCTCCCGCATCGATATATTTAGGATTGTTAATCACCTTTGCAACCTCAGACTCGATTAATTTTGAAGTAGCGTTTGTTTTATCGATGGAAGTCCCTTCTGGATACTCTGCATACACAAAAATCTGTTGGGGTTGATTCTCTGGGAAGAATTCCACCTTTGGCGCAGCCAAACCTAAAATAATAAAAGACGAAAAGAGCAAACCGATGGTTCCTAATAGAAAGACATATGGTCTTCTTCCAGTTAGAGCAAAGCGCAAAACTTTAATGTAATTTTTTTCTAAACGCACTAGGGAAACATCTTGAAAATAAGTTGCCCATTTCTTGATGAAAAATTTATAGGCCCAAAATAATAAGGTAGTTAAAATCATTAGGGTTCCTAATCCTCTTAAAGTTCCTTGATTAAAGACCAAAAGAATCCCTAGTCCTCCTAAGATAAAGGTCATGCGCCATAAACTTTTTTGACTGATTTCTCTGTCTTTAATTTCCATGAACTTTGACACTAACATAGAGTTAAAGAAGATGGCGACGATTAAAGATGATCCAAGTACAATCGAGAGGGTGATTGGAAAAAAGATCATAAATTCTCCAATGGTTCCAGGCCAAAAACCTAGGGGAACAAAGGCGGCAATTGTAGTGGCTGTAGAAATGATAATAGGATAAGCGATTTCGCCGATTCCTTTCTTTGCTGCCTCAATAGAAGTCATGCCTTCTTTTTCCATCAAGCGGTAGGCATTTTCAACGACAACAATCCCATTATCAACCAGCATTCCCAGTCCCATAATCAAGCCAAAGAGCACCATGGTGTTGATGGTTTGACCTAAAAAGCCAAGTATCATAAAGGACATAAACATCGACATAGGAATCGCAAAACCAACAAATAGGGCGTTGCGGAAGCCTAAGAAAAACATCAGTACTGTAATCACTAATAACACTCCAAAAACAATGTTGTTCGCTAAGTCACTAACCAAGTTTTTTGTTGCGTTTGATTGGTCGTTAGAAATATCAACTTCTATGGTAGAAGGATAATCGTTAGCTTGAACATCGCTTACAATCGCACGAATTTTCTCAACCGTTCTGATCAAGTTTTTTCCGCTGCGTTTTTTAATGTCTAGTACAATCGCTTTTTTACCATCTGAACGCGCAAAAGAATTTTTTTCTTTTTCATGAAAAGAGATGGTGGCTATGTCGCCCATATAAACAGTACCGTTTTGGTTTTTTAAGACAAATTTTTCTAAGTCTTCTGGGCGTTCAATTTCCCCTACTACACGTAAGTTTCTTCTTAAGCCATTACCTTCAATATTCCCTGCAGATACCGTACTGTTTCCACGTCTAATAGCGTTAATCACATCGTCAAAAGAGACTGTAGCGGCATTCATTTTAAGCAGGTCTATAGCAACTTCTATTTCAAAATCTTGCACTCCTCTAAGAGCAACCTCTTTGATCTCTGACATTTGCTCAACCTTGTCTTGCAGTAGTTCTCCATAGAATTTCATTTCTTCTATGGGTAAGTCACCGCTTAGCCCAATGTTTAAGATCGGGATTTCTTCAGAAAGACTAAATTCAAAAGCTGTCGGTTCTACTTTTGCATTATTAAAGGTGGGCCAGTCTGCACTAGAAGTTACTGCATCAATTTTATCTTGCACATTAAGCTTTGCACTTTCTTTGCTTATGCTCTCATCAAACTCTACTGTGATTAAAGAGAAATTTTCTAAGGAGGTAGATTCGATCCCTACTAAATTAGGTACTCCTTTTAATTGTTCCTCTAATGGATCTGTAATAAGTCGCTCCATATCCTCGGCAGTGTTGCCGGGGTAAATTGAGCTGACAAAGACTTCATTGGTGTTGATTTCTGGATAATTCTCTCGCGGAAGATTCATATAAGAAGAGATTCCCAAAATAAAAAACAAGCCAATGATAACATAAATCACTGTGCTGTGATCGATGGCCCAGGAAGAGAGTGAAAATTCTTTAAGTTCTGATGATTTTTTCATTGTATGGGGCGATTAAGATTGAATGATTTTTACCATTTGTTGATCTTTAACCAGGCGAATTCCTTCTTCTACTAATTGATCACCCGCAGATAAACCTTCGAGAATTTCGGTTTGATTATTAGAACTTTTACCAGTTTTCACAAAGGTTTTGATGGCTTTGTACATTTCTTTTTGTCCTTCCACAGTTTCGAGAACATAAACATATTTTGCTCCAGCTTGATTCTCTAAAATGTTTTTGGAAGGAATTAAAATTGCTGCATCGTTTTTATAGTCGTTGATATTGAGTAAAACGGTCATATTAGGCTTTAAATCCCCCGTTGAATTGTCTAAAGCAATTTCTACACGAAAAGAGCGATTATTAGGATTGATAAAGTTTCCTACTGCACTAATCTCTGCCGCTAGTTCCTTGTTTAATACAGGTACGTTTACCGCTACTTTTGCCGCCTTTTTGATATTGTTTAAGTGGATCTCTGGAATTTGTGCACTCACCTTCATCTCATCTAAATTGATGATTCTAACCACTGGGGTCATACCGGGTGCTAGATTACTTCCCACATCTGCTAAAAGATGATCAACAACACCATCAAAAGGAGCCTTAATGGTTGTTTTAGCGACCTGATCTTTCATTTGAGCAATGCTTTTTTCTAGGCTTAAGTACTGCGTTTCTGCCTGAAGAAATTGCATTTCTGATCCAATATTTTGTTCCCATAAACGATTTTGGCGTTCATAAGTTGTTTTGGCCAAAGCCAATTGAATTTCAAGCTGTTGCAATTGATCGACTAAACCACTGTCTGAAATAACAGCGAGTACTTCACCTTTTCTTACCTTTTGCCCTTCTTTTACCTTGATTGATTTTAACTTTCCAGGAATCTCTGGGTACATCACAATGTTTTTATCTGTTTCTACAGTTCCTTGAAAACTTACAAAATGCTCATAAGGAGCAACTGCAGCCTCGATACTTGTGATCAATAAAAACTTTTGCTCAATATCGAGTTGCCCGATCGCCTCGTTAAGGCTTTCTAAATCTAGTTTTAAGGTATTCATGGATTTGACTACCTCGGCTTTTTTAGTTTGTATGGCCGCTAAATCTTTACTCGCAATGATTTCTGCCGTAGTTTTTTTATCGGAAGATCCACATTGAATGAAAAGGAAGAGACTAAGAAAGTAAATACTATTTTTCATGGCTTGATTTATTGTTCGTTGTTGGTAATGGTGTCTAAGTTGATTTTATCCAGAATGACCTGGCGCATACTTTGGATTAAGTTTTGTTGTGCTTGATACAATTGTAATTGTGCTTGACGCAATTCAAAACTACCTACTAGGCCTTCAAAAAACTTAGTGGTATTTTTTTGTTCAATGCGTTCTGCTAAAGCAACATTGTCTTGTGAACTGACAAAGTTTTCTTTGGCTAAGGCAAAATTATTTTGAGCATTTTGCCACTCGACAAAGACCTGTGCTTTAGTCTCGATGAGTTGGGTTTCTGCTTGTAGTAAACTCAATTTAGCTTTTTGTGAACCCGCTGTTCTTCCTAAAGAGCTAAAAATGGGCACTCTTACTTTAAGACCAAAGGCCGAAGAACCAAACCATTTTTGGCTTTTCTCTGTAAAGGTAAAATCATTACTGTTTCCCATATACATTCCATTGAGAAATGCGCTAAAGGAAGGAAGTCCTTTTGCACGTTCTAGACGATACAAAAGACTTTCTGAGGTGACATTGTTTTCTGCTAAGCGAATATCGATATTGTTGCTGTAGTCTGACACAGTATCTTGAGTGAGGAGATGGCGGGTAGTAAGGGTCGCTAAATCTTCTGAGAGGGTTGGAGATTCAGTAATCTCAATACCCAATAAAAGCATCAATACATTTTCTGCTAAAACCATAGACTTCTTTGCATAGTTGATCTGGATGTTTAAACTTGAGAGGGTGAGTTGTAATTGCTCTACCGTTTCTTCTTCTACAAAACCATTGTCAAATAAAGCTTGGGTTTCTTGAATGTTCTTACTTAACGCATCGGCATTTTTAGTGAGGATAGCCACATTTTCTTGAGCAACAAGCACATTGGTATAAGAAGTTGCCACGGCTTTTTTCACCTCAAGGGTAGTCTTTTCAAGAACATTTGCCGCTGTTTCAATATAATGGCGAATTCCTTGAACCCCTACAATATAGGTACCGTCAAAAAGGAGTTGAGAAAGTTCAACCATTCCCATGGCAGTTTGTTTTGTTCCAAAAACGACCTCGGTAAACTCCCCTTGATTTCCCCCAAAAAATTGCGCAGGAATTAAAGACACCGGTTGTTCAATGTTGTTTTGATAATTCAAATTCGCATTGATTTGCGGGAAACCTATGGAGATGGTTTTCCACTTTTCTTTATGGGCTTTTTGGTATTCAAGCGAAGCGCGTTTGAGCGTTCGGTTGTATTCTATACCCCATTCAACGGCTTCTTCTAGCGAAAAAGAAGCAGGGATGTCTTGGGCCTTTCCATTGGTGAAAAGGACGCACATTAAGCAGGTTAAGAATAGATTTTTTTTCATTTATTTTTGATCTGTATTTGCAATAAATTCATTTAAAATGCCCAGCCCTTTCGGGGTGACAATCGCTCTTGCGTGATATTCAAGATAGCTTTCAAATAAGCTTTTCATGTCAAATTGTGAAGGGGGAAAAATAGCTATATCTCTAATCCCTCTCATGCCATTTAGATAGAGTCGCGAGACAAAATCAATATTGATGTTTGGCCTAAATAAGCCCGTGCTTACTCCCAGTTTTAAACTAGACTGAACCATAATGCCTAATCGACCGTATTCTTGATCTTTTAATTCGGTATAGATGTCTGGATAATACTTTTGTAATTGATATACCGGCGAAGTATCTTCGTTTTGATAGTGTTTTAAAACAGCAGACTTAACGGTATATAATTCTTCAATTGGATGTGCTGCTTTGTTTTTGATGAGTTCAATTTCTCTACAAACACTATCAAACACAAAAAATGAACTTTCTCGAACCAGTTGCTCTTTGTTCTCAAAATGCGCGTAAAGGGTTTTTTTTGAAATCGCCAGCGCCTCAGCTAGGTCATCCATGGTAACACTTTTAAATCCTCGAAGGCTAAAAAGCGCACTGGCTTTTTCTACAATATTCTTTTTCATCACAATTTGTTGCAAAAATACATCAGGAAACTTTAAAAACCTAATAAGTTTCCAAAGTTTATATTGGAAAAACATTTAGCACTATATTTTGGTTATTTTTGTGAAAACAATTGGCTTTGATTACATCTTATCAAACTACTTTTCTAGATTATTTATCTCTTCAGTTTAAAGAAGAAAAGCCGGCTGGGCTTTATAACCCCATGCGGTACATATTAGAATTGGGCGGGAAACGCATTCGCCCAGTATTAGCTTTGATTGCAGCAGACGCTGTAGGGGGGGATATTAAAAAAGCCCTTCCTGCAGCGCTTGCAGTAGAAGTGTTTCACAATTTTAGTTTGGTACACGATGACATTATGGACGAGGCTCCTTTAAGAAGAGGAAAAGCCACGGTACATGAAAAATGGGATGCCAATACAGGAATTTTATCAGGCGATGTAATGCTTGTCAAAGCCTATCAATGTCTTGATGCGTATCCAGCAGAACTCTTTAAGGAGCTAACACAATTGTTTAGCCAGACGGCAAAAGAGGTTTGTGAAGGCCAGCAATACGATATGGATTTTCCTCAGCAAGACAATGTGAGTCAAGCCGAATATCTCCGCATGATTAAAAATAAAACAGCGGTTCTTTTGGGCTGTTCTTTACAAATGGGCGCCATTATTGGGGGGCTAAGCCGAGAGGAGAGCCAGCCTTTTTATGACTTTGGGATAGAATTGGGATTGGCCTTTCAATTACAGGATGATTATTTGGATGCGTTTGGGGATCCTTTGACCTTTGGAAAACAAGTAGGGGGAGATATCATTGAGAATAAAAAGACGCTTTTATATCTCTTAGCCCTTGAAAAAGGGGATAAAGTACAACAAGCAGAATTAGAAGAATTATTTTCTTCTCAGCCACAAGATCCAAGGGATAAAATCGCGACCGTAAAAACATTGTTCAAAGCGACAAAAGCAGATTTAGCCATTCAACAATTGATGGCGCAATACACCAATAAAGCATTACTTGAAGTAGAAAAATTCACCGTTAGTAAGAAGAATAAAGACCTCTTTAAACAATTTGCTAAAGCTTTGATGGAGCGAAAATTATAAAGAGAAAACGCGCTTAAATAATGCCTTGACAAATCGACCTATCGGGAAAGAGCTCATTAATAATACTTCTTGGCCATAACTTGTTTTTTCGTCCAGAAACTGGAAGATTCTTTGTGGGCTGTTGCGTTGAAACATTCGACTAAACAATTGACTTCCTTCACCATTGTATTTTGCCAATACATCTAGAAACAATAAATCGTAAAAGTTAAACTTATTGCGTTGCTGAAATTTATCTAGGACCTGTCCTTTCTTGAGAAATTCTATTAAAGCGTTGATTTTTTCCTGTGTCTTTTGAAAAGTGAAGCCTGTACTCGCTTTGGTCCATCCTCCTGCAGTACCGATATGCATTAGATTAGCACTGTTGTGTTGGTCAAAATGATAAGCTGTCATGGGGATACTCCCCTTTTCTGTTGCTGTGATCTTTACTTTCCCTGCCTTTTTTTGCTTGAGGTATTGTGTGATTTCATCTTCGTATTCTCGATCTTCTAAAAGATCTTTAGAAAATAGGGTGTATTCAACTAAGGCTTCGTTTGGGCTAGAAGGGAGCACATACATAAAGCGGGTGTTGTTTTTTTGTGCCACATCAAAATCCATAAAAACCATCGTTTCTTGATCAAAGATGGGTGCTTCTGTTTTGACAAACCAACCGATAAAGTGCTGTTGTAAAACGGGGTATTTGTCCTGTTGCTTATAATGGTTTTGTACTAAACTTGAAAACACTTTCTTCGCTGTATATGTTGCCAAATCGGTCATTACTTCGCAGGATTCTTTGAGAGAGGTAATCGAGGTGATTTCTTCGCGAATCAATTGAAAATTAGTCGCTTTTTCTAACAGCGGATAGAGGTAGTTATAAAAATTAATGCCTTCTATCATTTTATATTGATAGGGGGTCATTAAAAAACTTTTAGAAAATGCTTTTGATTTGAAAATTGCTTTATCCCAGCGCCGACTAACTAAATGATCCCATGGTCCTTTTCCTTCTTCCCAAAAACACCAAGTACGATCGTTTTGATCCTTTTGTTCTTTTTCAATTAATGCGATAGAAAGGTGATCAAATGCATGGTCACTAATTAGTCCATGGGCGAGCAATAAACCAGCTGCCCCACCGCCACAAATGATGATGTCAAAATTATTTTCGTTATTCAAAGCAATCAAAAATAAGGAATTGCTTTGGATGCGGGTAGGGATTGTTTTATAAATCCTTAGTTTTGTGCAATAAACCAAATTTGAACCACCTATGGAAGCCATCATTTCCTTTTTTGAAAATACTGATCCGGTTTTGGGAGCATTGTATGCGACCTTATTTACATGGGGGCTTACCGCTTTGGGAGCCTCTTTGGTGTTTTTTGTCAAATCCCTTAATCGCGCTTTACTCGATGGGATGTTGGGCTTTACTGGTGGGGTGATGGTCGCAGCGAGTTTTTGGAGCTTACTTGCCCCCGGAATTGAAATGAGTCAAGGAGAAGGTTTTGTCAAGGTGATGCCTGCTGCCATTGGTTTTGGACTAGGGGCATTATTTATTTTTGCCTTAGATAAAATCCTACCTCATGTTCATATTAACTTTAAAGAGAGTGAAGGAATTAAAACCCCTTGGCACAGAACAACGCTTTTAGTACTCGCAATTACACTGCACAATATCCCAGAAGGTTTAGCAGTAGGCGTACTTTTTGGCGGAGTTGCTGCTGGACTTCCAGAAGCATCAATTGCAGGTGCAGTGATACTAGCCATTGGGATTGGAATTCAAAACTTTCCTGAAGGGATTGCCGTTTCTATGCCTTTAAGAAGACAGGGGATAAGTCGTTTTAAGTCATTCTGGTATGGGCAATTGTCAGCCATAGTTGAGCCAGTAGCCGCAATAATTGGGGCGGTAGCAGTGACTTTCTTCACCCCTATTCTACCCTATGCTTTAGCTTTTGCCGCAGGCGCAATGATTTTTGTGGTAGTGGAAGAAGTCATTCCAGAAACCCAGCAAGATAAATACACAGACATAGCCACCTTAGGTTTTATTGGTGGGTTTATTGTGATGATGTGTTTAGATGTTGCCTTAGGTTAAAGCTCTTCTTCTTCAGGATGACTGGTCCATCCTTGTGCCGTTAATTCAATTTGTTGTGCTAATCCTGTCACGAGATTACAGCCAGAAGCTTGATCTGTAATATGCCCAATGATACTCAAGAGAGGGTGGTTTTTAATGGCCTCAAAATGACTCTGATCAACAGTGAAAAGCAACTCATAATCCTCTCCTCCATTCAATGCGGCGGTAGTATTATTGATCGTAAATTCCTTACAAATTGCTAATACTTGTGGATCGATAGGGATTTTATCTTCATATAATTGACAGCCTACTTTTGACGCCTTACTAAGATGAAGCAACTCTGAAGATAGTCCATCGCTTACATCAATCATCGAAGTAGGAACAACTTTTAATTCTTCTAATAGTTCGACGATATCCTTTCTTGCCTCTGGCTTGAGTTGACGTTCCACCGCATAGGCATAAGTCGATAAATCTGGTTGAGACTGCGGATTGACTTTATACACTGCTTTTTCGCGTTCGAGAATTTGTAAACCTGTATAGGCTCCGCCCAAATCACCCGAAAGGACAATTAAGTCATTTTCTTTTGCTCCAGAACGATAGCTTATCTTTTCTTCTTTAACTGAACCCATTGCTGTTACAGAAATCACTAGCCCTGTTCGAGAACTAGTGGTATCCCCGCCAACAAGATCAACTTTATAGCGGGTACAAGCATGACCAATTCCAGCATACAACTCTTCAATAGCCTCTAATGGAAAGCGATTAGAAACTGCAATACTCACTGTGATTTGAGTAGGGTGAGCATTCATCGCATAAATATCAGAAAGATTAACCATCACGGCCTTGTAGCCTAAATGCTTTAAGGGAACATAACTCAAGTCAAAGTGAACACCTTCTACCAGCATATCGGTAGAAACGACCGTTTGATCGGGGTGATTGACAACAGCTGCATCATCACCGATGCCTAGCTTTGAGCTAGCTTGAGCGATAGGAAAGCCTTCTTTTATTTTTTCGATTAAGCCAAATTCACCCAAAGAGGAAAGTGGCGTTGTACTAGATTTTTTTTCTTCGAACATGCTCCAAAAATACAGCCTTTTTAGCAGAATTACTCTAGTGAAAGCAAGACTCTTTTTTGGTAAGATTTTTGTTATGTTTACAGAGGAATAACTATAGCAAAATGAAAAAAAAAATTACATCCCTTTACTTATTTGCTTTTTTATTGGTGGGATGTACCCCCCTTGATGATGACAGCCCACTGGATATTCCTGAAGTGATTGTGCCAGACACTCCTACCCCAACTCCACAAGGGCAACCTATTCCTATCATAACTGCAGAAGTCACTCCATGTGAAAATGGTTTTACTGACGAATACCCTTGTTCTAATTACAACTTGATTAACTGGGTTAGCCTACCTAGTCTAGGAAGTGTCTTTGCCAACGACAACTGGGGATGGACAGATCCAGAAACAGGGAAAGAATATGTGCTTCAAGGCTTAAAAAACGGCGTTGCTTTTCTTGATATTTCTGATCCTGCTGCAATACGATATATCGGAAAACTCCCAACAGCTTCTGATGAAAGCACCTGGAGAGACATTAAAGTGTACAGCAATCACACCTATATAGTAAGTGAAGCTTCAGGTCATGGATTGCAGGTTTTTGATTTAACACGTCTACGGAATCAGACAGAATTTCAAACCTTTTTTGCAGACGCTGTTTTAAACACTTTTAGCAGGGCCCACAATATTGCTATAAACGAAGACAGTGGTTTTGCCTATGTTGTTGGTGCAAGAAAAAATAGTGCAGCTTATTATTCTGGAGGGCCCGTTTTTATTGACATTAACACTCCTACAATGCCGCAAGAAATAGGCGGTTATGAGGGATCTTCTTATACCCACGATGCCCATATTGTAAGCTATCAAGGACCCGATGTTGACTATCAAGGTCGAGAAATCTTGTTTGGCAGCAACAGCGACGGAGGAGAAAACAATAAGGTTGTTATTGTAGATGTTACGAATAAGACTAACCCACGTCTTATCTCTGAAACAACCTATGGCAACGGAGGCTATACCCATCAAGGCTGGGTCGATCCTGATCAACGCTTCTTTTATTTAGGTGACGAACTCGACGAGATTCGCTATGGAAACAATACCCGCACCCTAGTTTTTGACATGAGTGATTTGGATAATCCTGTTTTACACTACACGTATGATGGGGTAACAGCCGCCATTGACCACAATGCCTATGTTAAAGACAACAGCCTGTTTATTTCAAACTATACTGCAGGTTTTCGCGAGATTGATATCTCTGGCATCGTTGAAAGCCAAATGCAAGAGGTTGGATTTTTCGATACTTATCCTCAAAATAACAATGCGAGTTTTGACGGAGTTTGGAATGTATATCCTTTTTTTGAAAGCGGTTTAATCGCCATTAGCGACAGTAATCGCGGCCTCTTTTTAGTTAAAAAAAGCAATTAGATGAAGTCGAGTTTTTTTTCGTTGATATGCCTTCTTTTTTTTGGCGCTTGCGCTAAATCTAGCTTAGAAAACACGTTTCCACAACAAGAAAACAACGACCTTCAATCCTTACAGCTTTTTGGCGGAAGTGATGAAGATATTGCCCATGCAATTATCGCTACCCAAGATGGCGGCTTTGCGGTTTTAGGCAATACAAAAAGTATTGATGGAGATCTTAACGGAAAAAATCTTCCCGTTTCAGATCTATTATTGATCAAATATACGGCTGATGCAACCCCAGAATGGCACGCGACATATGGAGGCTCTTTAGACGATCGTGGACACTCACTAGTGCAATTGTCAGATGGGGGCTATGCCCTTTTAGGCTATTCGATGAGCCAAGATGGGGATGCAAGTGTCAATCAAGGGCAGCACGATAATTGGGTCATTAGAACAGATGCTTCTGGACAATTATTATGGGAAAAAAGTTTTGGGTTTTCAGGACACGATCACGCTTATAATATTATCGCCACTCAAGATGGAGGCTTGCTTTTTAATGGTTTTTTAGATGTCACTTCTTCTGCTGGACAAGGCACCAGCTTTCAAAAAGGCAGTAGTAGCGCCCGCCACGGCGTTGGAGAATTTTGGGTGCATAAAATAAATCTAGCAGGTGACATAGAATGGCGACAATACTTTGGGGGGACAAATAATGACCGGTCTTATGACGCCGTTCAAACTAATGCTGGAGATTATATTATAGTTGGCACCTCTGAAAGCGATGATGTTGATATTTCGCAACCTCGTGGAGGCTATGATGTCTGGGTTATTAAATTAAATCAAAGGGGCCAAGTGATCTGGGAGCGCTCTTTCGGCGGAAGTGAATATGACGCTGCAAATGCAGTGGTTTTAGATCAAACAGAAAACATTTATGTATTCGGGAATACCTTTAGTGGAGATCAGGATATTTCTTCTCCGCTAGGCCATTCAGACATGTGGTTAATTTCCCTAAATCAAAACGGAGATTTACTTAGTGAGCGAAGCTTTGGGGGCTCTAGCTTTGATGTGGGACGTGACTTAGCCTTTGCGCCTAATGGTGCTTTATGGTTAGTAGGCTATAGCCAAAGTGAGGACATTGACTTTTCAACAAATGGTGGGGATAATGACATAGCGATCTTACAACTAGATCAAAATCTATTTCCTCAACAACATTTCAATTTGGGCGGTAGTGGTCTTGACATCGCCCACGCTGCCCTTCCGCTTGAGGATGGAAGACTATTGGTAGTGGGGACTTCAGAAAGCCAAGACGGGCTTTTTCAAAACAACCAAGGGGGCAAAGATATTTTTGTCGCCTTATGGAATGTTATTTCAGAATAATCCTATTGGCTTTATCTATCGCTAAACACTAGTGTTAATGGGCGAAATGAACTATATTTGTAGTAAAATTAGAAAACGTTTATTTACCTATGATTAAGGTTGCATCATCAGCGAAGGAAAAAGTATCTGTTTTAATGCAGGAAGAGGGCTTTGATCCCAGCGCAGCTTTTGTTCGTGTTGGCGTGAAAAGTGGAGGTTGTTCTGGCTTGTCCTATGACCTTTCTTTTGACGCAAAAAAACAAGAAAACGATCAGCTGTTTGAAGACAACAATATTAAGATAGTGGTGGATAAGAAAAGTTTACTTTACCTCGTAGGGACGACCCTAGAATATTCTGGCGGTCTCAATGGAAAAGGGTTTATATTTAACAACCCTAATGCCAACAGAACCTGCGGTTGTGGAGAAAGTTTTTCGCTCTAAATAGAAGGAGGTCATGGCATATACTGAAGAAGAATTAAAAAAAGAGCTTGAAACTAAAGAGTATCAATACGGTTTCTATACCGATATAGAATCTGATACCTTTCCTGTGGGATTAAACGAAGATATTGTTCGTGCAATCTCTAAACGAAAAGAAGAACCAGAGTGGATGACCCAGTGGCGTCTTGAAGCCTTTGCGGCATGGAAACAAATGGAAGAACCAGAATGGGCAAATGTACATTATAAAAAACCCGACTTCCAGGCGATTTCTTACTATTCTGCCCCAAAAAAGAAAGACAAATACGAAAGCTTAGACGAGGTTGATCCAGAGTTATTAGAGACTTTTAATAAACTGGGGATATCTATCGACGAACAAAAGAAACTCGCAGGAGTTGCAGTAGACATCGTGATGGACTCTGTTTCTGTAGCGACGACTTTTCGTGATACCCTAGCCGAAAAAGGGATTATCTTTTGCTCTATTTCAGAAGCGATCAAAGATTACCCAGAATTGGTGAAAAAGTACATCGGTTCTGTTATACCAATCAAGGACAACTTTTATGCAGCCTTAAATTCAGCTGTTTTCTCAGATGGGTCTTTTTGTTATATCCCAAAAGGGGTAAGATGTCCCATGGAGCTTTCAACCTATTTTAGAATCAATCAAGCCGGGACAGGTCAATTTGAGCGCACCCTTGTGATTGCAGATAAAGGAAGTTATGTTTCTTACTTAGAAGGTTGTACTGCTCCATCAAGAGATGAAAATCAATTGCATGCAGCTTGCGTTGAATTAATTGCGCTCGATGATGCTGAAATAAAATATTCAACGGTTCAAAACTGGTTCCCTGGAGATAAACAAGGAAAAGGTGGAGTATTTAATTTTGTGACCAAACGCGGAATTTGTCACACCAACGCGAAGATTTCTTGGACCCAAGTTGAAACCGGTTCTGCTGTAACTTGGAAATATCCCTCTTGTATTTTAAAAGGTGATAATTCTATCGGAGAGTTTTACTCTATCGCAGTAACAAACAACTACCAGCAAGCAGATACAGGAACAAAAATGGTGCACCTTGGAAAAAATACTCGTTCTACCATTATCTCGAAAGGTATCTCTGCCGGGAAATCACAAAACAGCTATCGTGGATTAGTACAAGTTAATCCAAGAGCAAAAAATGCCCGTAATTTCTCTCAGTGTGATTCCCTCTTGATGGGGAACGATTGTGGAGCGCACACTTTCCCTTATATCGAAGCGCGAAATAATTCGGCACAAATAGAACACGAAGCGACCACCAGTAAAATTGGAGAAGATCAAATCTTCTATTGCAATCAACGTGGCATCGATACAGAAAAAGCCATTGCACTTATTGTCAATGGATTTAGTAAGGAAGTTTTAAATAAACTTCCAATGGAATTTGCCGTTGAGGCACAAAAATTATTAGAAATCTCCCTCGAAGGATCAGTAGGGTAATCGATCAACTATATGCTTACAGTAAATGAACTACACGCTAGTGTAGAAGAAAAGGAAATTTTAAAAGGAATTAACCTGCAAGTAAACCCAGGAGAGGTACATGCGATTATGGGACCTAATGGTTCTGGGAAAAGCACCCTCTCTACCGTAATTGCCGGTCATGAAGATTATGAAGTTGAAAAAGGAAATATTCTTTTTGACGGAGAAGACTTAGCCGAATTCGACGCGGAAGAACGCGCCCACAAAGGCATTTTTTTATCGTTCCAATATCCCGTGGAAATTCCTGGTGTAACCGTGACTAACTTTATCAAAACAGCGATCAATGCTTCTCGAAAAGCAAAAGGTTTAGAAGATATGCCTGCAAACGAGATGCTCAAGAAGATCAGAGAGAAAGCAGCATTGTTAGAAATTGATTCTAAATTCTTATCTCGTTCTTTAAACGAAGGTTTTTCTGGTGGAGAAAAGAAACGTAATGAGATTTTCCAGTTAGCAATGCTTGAACCTAAATTGGCCATCTTAGATGAAACCGATTCTGGTCTTGATATCGATGCATTGAAAATTGTTGCGAATGGGGTCAACAAACTCAAAAACAAAGACAATGCAGTGGTTGTTATTACACACTACCAGCGTTTATTAGATTATATTGTGCCAGACTTTGTACACGTATTGTACAATGGTCGTATTGTTAAATCTGGAACCAAAGAATTAGCGCACGAACTAGAAGCAAAAGGATACGACTGGATCAAACAAGAGCTAACCTAAGATGGAGTTAAAAGAAAAAATGCTATCCTCTTTCATGGTTTTAGAGCAAGACTTAGACTTGAGCTCTCCCGTCCATGATATTCGTTCAGAAAGCCTCAAAACTTTTGAAGATAAAGGCTTTCCAACTAATAAGCTTGAAGCATGGAAATACACCTCTTTGGCAAAGCTATTGAAAAACAACTACAGCCTATTCCCTAAAAAGGAAACTACCCTCGAATTAAAAGACGTCAAGAAATATTTCTTGTATGAGATTGACTCTTATAAAGTGGTGTTTATCGATGGGGTTTACAGTCCGTTTTTATCAGACACTACTCATGATGGGATTGATGTTTGTTTACTTTCAGCCGCCTTATCGAAGCCCAAATACAAAAAGATCATTGACAAATATTTTAATCAAGTCGCCGATAAAGAAGAAAACTTAACGGCCTTGAATACCTCTTTTGCAAAAGAGGGAGCCTATATCTATATCCCTAAATCTGTGGTGGCAGAAAAGCCGATTCAGATCATTCACTTCTCCACTGGGGAGCAAGGAGACTTTATGTTACAACCGCGTTCTCTTGTTGTTGCTGAAGAAAATGCACAAGTGCAAATCATTGAGCGCCATCAAAGTTTAGCAGAGCATGCCGTTTGGACAAATGCTGTGACAGAAATCTTTGCGTATAAAAATGCTATTATCGATTATTACAAGATCCAAAACGATCGTCACGATGCCTCACTTGTGGATAATACTTATATCGCACAACAAGGCAATAGCAACGTTAAAGTCCACACTTTTTCTTTTGGTGGAAAAATAACCCGAAACAATCTGAACTTCTATCAAAAAGGAGAACATATTGATTCAACTATGAAAGGAATTACCATTATAGAAGATCAACAACATGTCGATCACTATACCTTGGTAAATCATGAACAACCCAATTGTGAAAGTCATCAAGACTATAAAGGAATTTATTCTGATAAAGCAGTGGGGGTCTTTAACGGAAAGATCTATGTCGATCAAATCGCACAAAAGACCAATGCCTTTCAACAAAACAACAATATTTTATTAGACGATAAAGCCACGATTAATACCAAGCCACAGCTCGAGATTTTTGCAGATGATGTAAAATGCTCTCACGGTTGTACCATTGGTCAATTAGACGAAGACGCCTTGTTCTATCTTCGTACGCGTGGAATCCCTAAAAAGGAAGCCAAAGGTTTACTCACCTATGCCTTTGCCAATAATGTCTTGGAAAGTGTCGCTATTCCTGCACTTAAAACAAGAATCAACAAATTAATCGCGATGAAATTAGGGGTTGAAATAGGACATGACTTATAAGACCTTAGATATTCAAAAAATCCGTTCGGATTTTCCTATTCTTAAACGTGAGGTAAACGGGCAGCCCTTAGTCTATTTTGACAATGCGGCTACTTCGCAAACGCCACAACAAGTAATTGATGTGATTGTAGATTACTACAGTCAATACAATGCAAACATTCACCGTGGGGTGCACAGCTTGAGTCAAGAAGCCACAGATGTGTATGAGCAGGCACGCCAAAAGGTGCAACAACATTTCAATGCCGCTAAGGCACATGAAATCATTCTTACTTCTGGAACAACACACAGCATTAACATCATCGCTTCGGGTTATGCTTCTCTTTTAAAGGCAGGAGACGAATTGTTAGTCTCTGCAATGGAACACCACTCTAACATCGTTCCCTGGCAAATGTTATGCGAAAAAACAGGCGCGATCTTAAAGGTGATTCCTATGACCCAACAGGGAAAACTTGAGATGAACACCTATGACACTTTGTTAAACGAAAAAACAAAACTCGTCTTTGTCAATCATGTTTCAAATGCTTTAGGAACGGTTAATCCCATAGAAGAAATCATTACAAAAGCCCATGCTGTAGGCGCAAAAGTATTGATTGATGGTGCACAAGCGGCACCTCATATCAAAGCAGATGTTCAAGCCCTAGACATTGATTATTATGTGACTTCTGCCCATAAGTTATGTGGCCCAACAGGGGTAGGTATGCTTTATGGGAAAGAAGATTTACTCAATAGTCTTCCGCCCTATCAAGGAGGTGGAGAAATGATTGCAGAGGTGACCTTTGAAAAAACCACCTATGCCGACTTACCGCATAAATTTGAAGCGGGGACACCTAATATCGCCGGCGGTATTGCTTTTGGCGCAGCCTTAGATTATATGAACGCCATTGGATTTGACGCAATCGCGGCTTATGAGCAAGAGCTGCTAGACTATGGAACTGCTCAGCTTAAAGCGGTTGATGGAGTAGTAATTTATGGCGAAGCCAAAGAAAAAACAGCCGTAATTTCTTTTAATGTCAAGGGGATTCACCCTTATGATATCGGGAGTATCTTAGACAAAATGGGAATAGCGGTTCGAACGGGACATCATTGTGCACAACCCATCATGGACTATTACCAGATCCCGGGAACAGTGCGGGCTTCATTTTCTTTTTACAATACCAAAGAAGAAATCGACCTCATGATCGCGGCGCTAAAACGCGCTATGGCGATGTTGCAATAAATCGTATCTTTACAGGGCTATGACCATACAAGAAACCCAACGAGAAATTATCGAAGAATTTAGCCTTTTTGAAGACTGGATGCAACGCTATGAATATATGATCGAGCTAGGGAAATCCCTTCCGCTCATTCCAGAAGAATTTAAAACAGACGACAACATCATTAAAGGTTGTCAAAGCAAAGTCTGGGTGCACGCAGCCTTAGACCAAGATAAATTGCAATTCTCTGCAGACAGTGATGCCATTATCACCAAAGGAATCATTGCGATTTTGATTCGCGCTTTCTCCAATCAACACCCCAAAGATATTCTTGATGCGAATACCGATTTTATCGATGAGATCGGGCTCAAAGAACACTTATCACCCACACGTGCAAATGGTTTGGTCTCAATGATTAAACAAATTAAATTATACGCCATCGCTTTTCAAACGCAACTCAACTAATTATGTCAGAAACAACGATTGATACACACGACTTAGGCGAGAAAATCGTTAAAGTGCTCAAGACAATTTTTGATCCAGAAATCCCAGTAGATATTTATGAGTTGGGATTGATCTATGATGTTTTTGTCAACGAAGATCAGGAGGTGAAAATCTTGATGACCCTTACTACTCCTAACTGCCCAGTAGCAGAAACCCTTCCTGTTGAGGTAGAAGAAAAAGTCAAATCCCTCAATGAAATAAAAGATGCCGAAGTAGAGATTACTTTTGATCCTCCATGGACACAGGAATTGATGAGTGAAGAAGCGAAGCTTGAATTAGGATTCTTATAGGATGGCCCACGAAATTGTCAATCGCGTGGCAAAAAGTTCTCTGGTCACTTTTGATCTTGAAGAACACTATCCAGAAGGAAAGAGAGTCGCTTTAGACCTTAGCCCGTGGCTAGAACAAGGCTTTATTTTGCGCGAAAAAGAATTTAGAGCAGCCTTAAAAAACGTTGACTTTTCGATCTATCAAGACAGTTATGTTGCCTTGTATTGTTCCACAGAGGCCCTTTTACCTGCATGGGCAAATCTTTTGGTAACCACCTATCTTCAACCCATCGCCAAGAAAGTGATTTGGGGTTCTTTAGCAGAATTAGAAAATGCTATTTTTCAAGATTTAGTGCATTCGCTTCCTGTCGAACCTTATAAAGATAAGCCAGTGATCATCAAAGGCTGCGCCGAAAAAGTTATCCCGGCCACTGCCTTTATAGCTTTGGTAGAAAAATTACAACCCCATGTCAAGAGCTTAATGTATGGGGAAGCCTGTTCTTCTGTACCTTTGTATAAAAAGTAAGCTTGTCTGTTTCTAAAAAAGTTTTGATTTTAAGTTATTACTGGCCACCTTCTGGTGGGTCTGGAGTACAGCGCTGGATGTATTTTGCGAAGTACCTCAAGCAATTGGGCTGGGAACCTATCGTTATTACGGTAGATGAAAAACAAGCCGCTTATCCACAGTTAGATCAAAGTCTTCTAAAAGAAGTTGAAAGCATTAGAGTGATCAAAACGTCCACCCAAGAACCCTTGCGTTTATATGCTCGCTTAACCAGTGGAAGTTCGCAAAAAGGAATCCCTCAAGGCGAGGTGAATACCAAAAGTTTTTTTGGGAAGATCGCCGCCTATATCCGTGGGAATTATTTTATACCAGATGCGCGAAAAGGATGGGTGCCTTTTGCCGTTAAGGCAGCACAAAAATTACTAAAGGAAGAAAATATCGATCACTTAATCACCACTGGACCACCCCATTCGACTCATTTAGCGGGTTTACAATTGAGTGAATTGTTTCAACTCAATTGGTGGGTAGATTTTCGCGACCCCTGGAGCGATATCTTTTACAATAAACAAATGAGGCGTAGCCAAAGGAGTCAAGTCAAAGATGCACAATTAGAAAAGACCGTACTGCAAAAAGCCAGCGGGGTAATCACCACGATAGGGGAGGGACTGCACAACAACTTAAAAGAAAAAGCCCCTCAACAACGCTTTATTGCACTAGCCAATGGTTTTGATGCCGAGTTGATGGAAACAATAACTGCAAACCCAGTTGAAGATGCGTTTCACATCGTTTATACCGGTTTACTCACCCAACACCAGGCCTATCCCGCTGTCCTTAAAGTTTTAGGGCAACTAAAAGGAAACCGACCCATTCGTTTTTCTCTGGCGGGAAATATCCCTGAAAGTATCCTCGTAGAAATTCGTACTGCTTTGCCTCAAGTTGAAGTGGTTAATCACGGTTATCTAGACCATGCGGCCGCCATCGCATTAATGAAAAGTGGTCATTTATTGCTCAATTTTATTTTCACAGGGGCGACTACCCAAATGATTTCTGGGAAGTTATTAGAGTATTTTGCGACCCAAGTTCCCGTGCTTTCTCTAGGCGATCCTCTTTCTGCTGCAGGCAAATTTATCGCCAAAGGGACTTGTGCTAAAATGATCAAAAATGACGATCACCTGACCATAGTTGCCTTTATTCAAAGCTTATTTGAAACAGATAAAGCACCATTAAATAAGATGGAAAATCTTTCTGAGTGGAGTAGAAAAGCACTCACAGAACGTCTCATCAGGGAAGTTCTTTTTTAAGATTGTTGTTGTTTTCTTATAACCCAGAAAATAGGGGCTAAAAAACCAATCATCGCTGTCGGTAAAAACCAGCTCCCCAATCCATTATTTTATTGACTGCGACGAAGAAAGTTTGGAGTTGAATATAAGTGAAGATTACAAGAATAAGCAATTGCATCCAATGTAATCGTTGCTTTTCGATTAGTTGGATTCTTGATCTTTTTTGGAGACGATTTAAAAGCGCATAGAGAAGACTTGCAATAATGGGTAAACCCCATAAAAGGACAAATACAGCTCTGCTTATGTATGATAATTTCTTACCCTCTTATTTATAAAAATTCATTTCGTCTATGTATTCCCAACTCTCTTGAGGCAATAGAGGACGAACGTTTTTCCCTGCTTTAATCCATTCTCTTATTTGAGAGGAAGCAACTTCGATTTTAGGGGCGTCGACTAAATGGATGCTCTTGTATTTTGACAATGCTTCCGAAGGAGTTTCGGCTTCATTTCTAGGATAAACATAGAGGGGGTAACGTTCTAAAATAACCTCGTAGTTTTTCCATTTATGAAAAGAAGCCAGATTATCTTCCCCAATGATAAGGGCAAATTTTTTATCGGGGTATTTTTCTTCTAATCGAATAAGGGTGTCGCAAGTATAGTTAGGGGTAGGAAGATTAAACTCTATGGTCGAGGGTTGCAATGCGGGGTACTCTTTTGTCACGCGATAAACCAACTCTAAACGGTGGTTATTCGACAACATACTCTGCTTTTGTTTAAATGGATTTTGCGGGGTCACCACAAACCATATCTGATCTAAGTTAGTGTGCTCTGCAAAGTGATTCGCGAGAATTAAATGCCCATTGTGAATAGGGTTAAACGTGCCAAAAAACAAACCAATTTGCTGCATGTTGCAAAGGTAGCGAATTGCTTAAGAACGCAAGAATTCTTTTACTAAACGAACGACTTCTTGTTTTGCTTTAGCAAGATTATCGTTGACTAGAATCACATCAAAATCTTGTGAATAGATTAATTCTGTAGCCGACTTGTCAAGGCGCTGTTGAATTTTCTCTTCTGTCTCTGTATTGCGTTGTCGCAAGCGTTTTTCTAATTCTTCTAAAGAAGGGGGTTGTACAAAGACCGCTAAGGTTTCTTCGGGGTACTGTTCTTTTACATTAAGCCCTCCGATGACATCAATGTCGAATAAAACGTTTTTACCATTTACCCAGAGCCGCTCTACTTCAGACCGCAAGGTCCCATAAAAAGCCCCTTTATAGACTTCTTCATATTCGATGAATGCGTCTTCTTCAATCTTTTGGCGAAACTCTTCTTCACTTAAAAAGTAATAATCTTCTCCGTCTTTTTCTTCTCCGCGAGGAGGACGAGAAGTAGCAGAAATGGAGAAGCCTAAAGGAAGATTTTGCAGCAGTAAGTGGCGAACTAAGGTGGTTTTTCCACTCCCAGATGGAGCTGAAAATACAAACAGTTTTCCGGTTTCCATTTTTATAAAACGTTAAGTAATTGCTCTTTGATTTTTTCTAATTCGTCTTTCATTTGAACGACAATCTTTTGCAAACCTGCATGATTAGCTTTAGATCCAATGGTGTTGATTTCTCGACCCATTTCTTGTGCGATAAAACCTAATTTTTTCCCATTGGCTTGATCTTGCGCCATGATCTCTTTAAAGTAGGCTATATGATTGGCTAAACGCACTTTTTCTTCGGTGATATCATATTTTTCGAGATAATAAATCAACTCTTGCTCAAGTCTGTTTTGATCTACTTCAATGGCTAACTGTACGAGGGCAGTATTAAGTTTTTCGGTGACTTTAGCTTTGCGTTCTGGATCAATCTCTATCGCGTCTTCTAGCAGTTGCGCTAGATTGGTTAGACGTTTATCAAAATCTAGCGCTAAGGCCTTTCCCTCGTCTTGACGGTGCTGATTGACTTTGTCCAGGGTGGAAGAAAACAGGGCGAGTAAAGTTTCTTTTTCCGCCTCGCTTAAGGCTTCTTTTTCTGTTTTTAGAGTATCTGGTAAACGCACCGCTATTTTAAGTAATTCGGTTGTGTCACCACTGTGAATTTCTTTTAGTTGCTGGAGATAGTTTTGAACAACCTCTTTATTGAGTACACTAGAATTTTCATTTCCAGAGTTGTCGACAAAGATTGATACATCAATTTTTCCACGGGTCAATTGCTTGTTAATTTGATTCCTCAATTGAGGCTCTAGTTCTCTATAGCAATGGGGTGTTCTAAAGTTAAGATCAATATTTTTACTGTTAAGTGTTCTTAATTCTATGGTGATTTTTTTGTGTTGAAATTGAGTTTCACCTTTCCCAAAACCCGTCATGGATACTATCATTTCTTTATTTTATAATTCTTTTATTTTAATGTTTCTAAAGAAGACTTTATCATCGTGATCTTGCAATCCTATTTTTCCTGTTTTGAAAGCTCCAAAACCTTTCCATCCTTTAAATTTACTGTTGTTGACAAGCTCGTCCCAAGCTTCTCCACTAAGAGGAAAACGAACGATTTCTGTCCCGTTAAAAACAACATTCCCTTTATTTGCGTTGTGATCAACCGTTAGTAAAACGTGGTTCCACTCTCCCGCTGGATTGCATACATCTGCGGTGGGTTGCACTAAATCATAGAGCGCGCCGGCTTGATGAAATTTTGGATTGGCTTTAGCGTCGGGGTGACGTTCGTTATCTAAGATTTGAATTTCTGGACCAGTAATGTAGGGCTCGCCAAATTCTTCTCCTTCTTGTACACCCCAGAAAATTCCACTGTTTCCCCCTTCTGAAACATTCCATTCGATAGAAAGGACAAAGCTGGTAAAGCTTTGATCGGTCATGATGTTTTTACCTCCGTCGCCCCATTTTCTATCTTCTTTAGGGTCAAAGGTTAAAACGTCATCTGCAACGCTCCACTCTTCTCCTATTTTGTCTCCGTTATACTGATGCCAGCCATTAAGTGTTTCACCATCGAATAGTGAAATCCATTCTTCTTGAACAGTAGTTTTTTCTTCTACAGCAGGCTTTTCTTCCTGTGTTTTTTTCTTTTGGATAAGGTTTTGGCAAGAACTTAAAAAAATTATTCCTGCAAGAAACAGTAGTTGTTTTTTCATGATATTATATATTTAAAATATTTTTTAAATGGGCTTGGTCAATATCACCCCCTGCAAAGTCATCGAAGGTTTTTTCTGTCGCTTCAATGATATGGTTTTTAATAAAAGCAGCACCTTCTCTAGCGCCTTGCTCTGGGCTTTTAATGCAGCATTCCCACTCCATTACTGCCCACACATCACAACCGTATTCTGTTAATTTTGTAAAAATAGTTTTAAAATCGATTTGTCCATCGCCAGGAGAGCGATAGCGTCCTGCGCGATTTCGCCAGTCACCATATCCACCAAAGGCCCCTTTTTTCCCATTTGGTTTAAATTCAGAATCCTTGACATGGAAGGCTTTGATAAACTCGTGGTAGTGGTCGATATAGGTGATATAGTCAAGTTGTTGTAAAACAAAGTGACTGGGGTCATATAATATATTCGCACGTTTGTGGTTTCCTGTGGCAGCTAAAAAGCGTTCAAAGGTTTCGCCATCGTGCAGATCTTCTCCGGGGTGAATTTCATAGCAAGCATCTACTCCATTTTCATCAAAGACATCAAGGATGGGCAGCCAGCGATTCGCGAGTTCTTTAAAGCCCAGATCAATGAGTCCATCGGGTTGTTGTGGCCATGGGTGCCAGTAAGGCCAAAGTAAAGATCCTGAAAAGGTCGCGTGAGCACTAATTCCCAATCTGCGACTGGCGATCCCGGCTTTTTTGACTTGGTCCACTGCCCAGTCTGTTCTCGCTTTAGGATTATTTTTCACAGCCTCTGGCGCAAAGTTGTCGAACATCTTGTCATAAGCTGGATGTACTGCCACCAACTGCCCTTGTAAGTGGGTAGACAATTCTGTGATCTCTAAGCCATAGGAGTTGACTTTTCCTTTTAACTCATCACAATAGGTTTGACTTTCTGCAGCAGTATCAAGATCGATCAACCATTTATCGAGGGTGGGAATTTGTATGCCTTTGTAGCCCAAATCTGCGGCCCATTGACAAAGTCCTTCCAGACTGTTGAACGGTGCTTTTTGATCGATAAACTGTGCCAGAAAAACGGCGGGTCCTTTAATCGTTTTCAATAGTTCCTGTTTTTATAAATTCACCCAAACGTTGCCGTTTTGGTGTGATTCTACAACTTTTTCAATAAATAGCATCCCGCGAACACCTTCTTCCATCTCTGGAAAAGCCCCGTGAATAAATGCTTCTCCACGTATCGCTTTGGCAACGCCATTATAGATATTACCCATGGCATCAAAAAGTCCTTCTGGATGTCCAGGAGGTAGTTTTGTGGCTTCTTGCGCAAATGTACTGTGGAAATCATGACCAGGCTTTAAAACCTGCATGGGTTTTCCCTCTTGTAAATAGGTGAGATAATTGGGGTTTTCTTGTCCCCATTTTAAACTCCCCTTTTGTCCATAGATTTGAACGGTAAAGTTGTTTTCTTCTCCGGTGGCGATTTGTGAGGCCCTTAAAACCCCTTTGCAATAATCAGAAAAACGAACTAAGATGGTTCCGTCAACATCCATTTGGTTATCTGGATAGCGGTAATTGAGGTCGGCTAATAATTGCTTTACCCGCATCCCAGTGACATATTCTAACATGTCAAAAGCGTGGGTGCCTATATCCCCTATGCAGCAGCTTAATCCTCCTTTTTCAGGATCAAGACGCCAGATAGATTTTCTTAAATCTGGCTGATGCATAAAGGGATTGATCCAGCCTTGATAGTATTGTAAATCGACCTTTTGTACGTCTCCAATTACGCCCTCGGTAATCATTTGCTTCATTTGACGAATCATGGGATAGCCCGTATAAGTATAGGTAACAGCAAAAACAACTTGTTGCTTTTTTTGAATGGCCTCTAATTCTAGGGCTTCTCCATGGGTAGTGGTTAAAGGTTTTTCACAGATCACATTAAACCCATTTTCCAGTAGATTTTTTGCCATTGGAAAGTGAAGAAAGTTAGGGGTTAAAACAGAAACTACCTCAACGCGTTCCTCTTGAGGAAGCTTCATCTCTGCTTCAACCAAATCTTCAAAGCTATCGTAAACCCGATTTAACGGCAGCCCAATATGCGATGCAAAATGCTTGTTTTCTGATGGATTAGGATTAAAACATCCTGCTGTAATTTGATAGCGATCAAACATACTTGAGGCGATGCGGTGAACAGCGCCAATAAGAGAATCGCCACCTCCTCCTAAAATTCCTAAACGTATTTTATGACTCAATTTATTTTTCTTCAATTTCTATTTTTTCTTCTTTAAAGATAAGCATAAATAATACGAGTACTCCAATAGCAAAAGCTGCCGGAAGCATCCAAATCATTTCCCAATTGTGGGTTCCGTTTTCAAGTAGATAAGTGTCAGATATTTGTCCTGCTACCCAAAATCCAACGAGCATTCCTACTCCATAAGTGGCTAAAGTAATCAAGCCTTGTGCGGCGCTTTTTATTTTATCCCCAGCTTTAAAATCAGTATAAATTTGCCCTGAAACAAAAAAGAAGTCATAACATATCCCGTGGAGTGCAATCCCCATGATTAACATAAAAGTCAATTCTCCTGTATTTCCATAGGCAAACAAAGTATAGCGTACTGCCCAGGCAAGCATTCCAACTAGAATTGTTTTTTTGAAACCAAATTTTTTAAAGAAAACCGGAAGAAGTAACATGAATAATACCTCACTAATTTGTCCTAAGGTCATTTTCCCGGTAGGGTTTTCCATACCTAATTCTACTAGAAAAGGATTGGCTTGCTGGTAATAAAAAGCCAAAGGAATACAGATTAAAATAGAAGTGATAAAGAACATTAAGAAGTTGCGGTCTTTCAAAAGTTTTAAAGCGTCAAAGCCCAAAACATCACCGATTGACAAAGCTTCAGCTCCTGTATTTGATGGAGGGGTTTTAGGTAGCGTAAAGCTAAAAAGTCCTAATATAAATGAAGCACCAGACACCATTAGAAAGGTGTTAGCTAATGCTCCTGCAGCAATCGCTTCTAAGGAATCCCAACTAAGGTAACTAATCACTAATCCGGCGACGATCCATCCAATAGTCCCAAAGACACGAATCAAAGAAAACTCTTTAGCGGGATCTTTCATTTGATTAAAGGAGACAGAATTAACTAAAGCTAAAGTTGGCATATAAACTATCATATAACCAAAAACATAAGGATAAAAAGTATCGAAATTTACTGCTTGTGCCATGAGATACATCAAGCCACCCCCAATAAGGTGTAATACGCCTAAGATCCGTTCTGCGTTAAAATAGCGATCGGCTATTAATCCAATAAAAAGCGGAGCGATAATCGCTCCCCATGATTGGGTAGAAAAAGCCATGGCTGTTTCTGCACCACTAGCCCCTAGATTGTTTCCTAAAAAAGTTCCCAGGGTGACAAACCACCCTCCCCAAATAAAAAATTGGAGGAACATCATAAAGGATAATTGAAATTTAGTCGTTGAATTCATTTTTAGTTTATGAGATTGATTAAACGATATGTTTTCCTTTTTCTAGCAATAATCTTTTTGTCGCGAGTATACCATCAATTTCAGACAGGACTTCCCCTTCATATTCTACCCCGATAAAGCCAGTATATCCAGCAGATTTAACCAGCTTTAACATGCGTAAATAGTCGGTGTGAGTTTCATTGCCTTGCGCATCAAAGTCATGGGATTTTGCACTAACGGCAAAAGCGCGGGGCATTAATTCTTCTACCCCTTTGTAGCGGTCGTATTCTTTCGCGCATTTAGCCCCCCAGCGCTCACCATTTTCTCTTTCTAGGCAAAAATTGCCAAAGTCAGGCAGGGTACCACAGTTGGCTTGATTGACTTCGTCTAACATTTCCATCACTAGAGCAGCATTAGAAGAAAGATATCCGTGATTTTCTACAATAATATTGACCTTATAAGGAGCAGCGAATTCCCCTAACTTCCGCATACTTTCTGCAGATTGAGCTTTCCACGCCTGTGGGTTGCGCTCTCCAAAAAGATTAATACGAATAGAATGACAGCCCATAGCCGCTGAGACCTCTACCCATGTTTTGTGATTTTCAATGGCTTTGTTACGTTTACTTACACTAGGCACTGCAAGGTCTCCTTCCCCATCAATCATTATCAACACATTTTCTACCCCGTGTTCTATTGCTTTTGTATTTGACTGGGCGATAAATTGTTTTAATGCAGCGTTTTTGTTTTTGGCTTCTGTAACATCTTTGTACAACTGATTGACATATTCAATCCCTTCAAAACCTAATTCTTTTGCTTTAGCAGCAAAATCATAGGGGTTTAGTTCTCCTTCTTGAATGGCTTTGTGTAAAGACCACTGCGCTAGAGAGAGTTTAAAAAAAGGTGAAGCAGAGAGATTTGGGCTGAAATAGTTCCCTACTAATGTTTGGGCTGATAGCGATCCTATTGCTGTTGCTCCAATGCTTAGAGCTAAGCTATTTTGAATAAATTTTCTGCGTTTCATAAGTAAGTTAATTTAATTAAAACAATGTAATAATACTTAAAAGAACTCAAGATGAATGCGATTGGAGTTTATTATTTATTCAAACGAAAACGTTATTAATTAATATTTCATGATAAATAAAGCAAAATTTTGATGAAAGCTCATTTCTATATCCTAATTTAGGAAGAATAAAATTACCCAAAGAATGAACAATGCTAATTTTAAAACCCAGTATGACGCTATCGTTGTAGGGACTGGTATAAGCGGTGGTTGGGCTGCTAAAGAGTTGACAGAGAAAGGACTAAAAACATTAGTCCTAGAACGAGGTAGAATGGTCAAACACATCGAAGACTATCCTACCATGAATAAAGATCCATGGGATTTCCCCCACGGAAACGTGATTACTAACGAAACAAAAGAAAGACAACCCAAACAAAGTAGAACAGGCTACACTACTAGAGAGGGATCAAAACACTTTTTTGTCGATGACATTAAGCATCCTTATAATGAGGACAAACAATTTGATTGGTGTCGTGGGTATCATGTAGGCGGGCGTTCAATTATGTGGGGAAGACAAAGCTACCGTTTGAGTAATTTTGACTTTGAAGCTAATTTAAAAGATGGCGTTGCAGTCGATTGGCCTATTCGTTACGAAGATATTGCCCCATGGTATTCTTATGTTGAACAACACGCCGGTATTTCTGGAGAGTTATTAGGCCTAGATCACTTTCCTGATGGAGAGTACCTTAAACCAATGGAATTAACCTGTGTTGAAGATCACTTAAAAGAATCCATTGCAGAAAAATACACCGATCGTGTGTTAACCATCGGTCGAGCCGCTCATATCACCGAGGGGACAAAACCCGGAGCCGGTAGAATTAATTGTCAATACAGAAATCGCTGTATGAGAGGATGCCCTTTTGGGGGATATTTTAGTAGTAATTCTTCTACTTTGCCGATGGCAGAAGCGACGGGAAATATGACTTTACGTCCAAATTCTATCGTACATGAGGTAATCTATGATGCTGAAACGAAGAAGGCCTCTGGCGTTCGGGTGATTGATACAGAAACTAAAGAAAGCATGGTGTTTAACGCCAAAGTTGTTTTCTTATGCGCCTCAGCAGTTGCCTCTACCTCTATCCTATTACAATCTAAATCTGAACATTTCCCGAACGGGATGGGGAATGCTTCTGGAGAACTAGGTCACAATATCATGGATCACCACTTCCAAGTTGGTGCTTATGGAGAATTTGATGGATTTGACGATAAATACTTTACTGGAAGAAGACCCAATGGAATCTATATCCCGCGATTTAGAAATATCGGTGGCGAAACTAACCGTAAAGATTTCTTACGCGGTTACGGGTATCAAGGTGGCGGTAGTCGCGGCTCTTGGACAGAAAACGTCAAAGAAATGGCCTATGGCCCAGAATTTAAAGAAGCCTTAATGAATCCAGGTGGATGGAATATGGGATTAAACGGTTTTGGCGAAGTATTGCCATATCACGAAAATCGAATGTATTTGGATTATGAAAAGTTAGACGAGTGGGGATTACCTACCGTTACTTTTGATGCTGATATTAAAGACAACGAACTCGCCATGCGAAAAGACATGAAAGAGCAAGCGATCAAAATGCTAGAAGAAGCCGGATTTAAAAATGTTCAAGGCTATGACAATGAATATCATCTAGGGTTAGGAATTCACGAAATGGGAACCGCTAGAATGGGACGTGATCCTAAAACCTCTGTCCTGAACAAAAATAACCAGTTACACGAAGTGCCTAATGTCTTTGTAACAGATGGTGCTTGTATGACTTCTGCTGGAAATGTAAACCCTTCCTTAACCTATATGGCCCTTACTGCTCGTGCAGTAAACTTTGCCGTTGAAGAATTAAAAAAGAACAATCTGTAAAGTAAAATATTATGCAAAGAAGAACCGCTTTAAAGAATATAGGACTCTCATTTGGAGCACTTACTTTAACTCCTACTGTAGCCAGCTTATTGCAAAGTTGTCAAACAACAGAAGCAGGTTGGGGCCCCTCACTATTGTCTCAAGAAGATGCGAGTTTTGTAACTAAAATCATCGATGTGATGCTACCCACTACTGCAACTGTTCCTGGAGCAAGTGATTTAAACTTAATTCAATTTATCGACAAATATCTAGCAAAAGTGACTAGTCCAGAAGAGCAAGAATTTGCCACAATGGCAACGGGAATTTTTGCGGGGGTAGTACAAGCTGCCGCTGGAAAAGACAATGCTGCCGATCTTACTGCAGAGGACATCGATGTACAATTGAACAAATTTTTACGTGCAACCCCAAAAGACTTAGCCACTAGAGGTAAAGCTTATGACGATTATTTAGCTGGGCTAGAAGATGGTACTGCTGGTGCTCCACCAATTGAGGGAGTATGTCAAAGCTATTTATTCAACCTGAGATCTTTAGCGGTTCGCGCCTTTGAAGGAAATGCTATTATCGCTACAGAACATCTTGCCTATGCTCCAGTTCCTGGGCAACAAAAAGGCTGCGTTGACTTGCAAGAAGCTACCGGCGGGAAAAAGTGGGCGTTATAAGCTGCGTAAGTATTCTGCAATTGCTCTTGCTTCTTCCTGACTAAGGTTTTGATTGATCATCAATATATTGTTGTACTCTGCTAATAAGGCTTTTGCAATAGGGTCTTCTTTCAACATTTCTGTGGTATTCAATAATATATTCATTACCCAGGCGGGATGACGACGTTCATAAATACCTTTCATCGCCGGGCCGATTAATTTGCCCACTGGTTTGTGACAAGCGGTACATTTTTGTTTGAACGCTTTGGCACCATTCGCAACTAAAGCGTCATCTATAGTGCTGTCAAAGACTAAATCATTTACAGGGCCAATTCCTTTATTATTTAAATCAATGGGCGTAGCTGTTTTTTCGCTTACAGTCTTTGTCTCTTCTTTTTTAGTGCGATTAAATTTAAAACCATCTTCTTTTTTCTCGTTAGAAGAACCACAAGCAATCAATGTTGAAACGAAGAGAAAGGTCAATATCTTTTTCATAAAAATGCATTTATTACGTCTTAATGTAATGGCTTAAAAGGCAGAATTACAAAAATGAGATGAAAATCATTTCAATTAGCCTCGAAAACGATTTTAAGACCCCTTTTTATTTTCTAGCTGTTTACTTTCTTGCACTCTTTTGGTAACTAAATACACTCCTGCAAACACAAGTATTGTTGCTGTCGATTTGACAAAATCCATTTGATCATTCCCGGTAAATGTCGAATAAAAAATGGCAATAATCGGCTGTACATAAGTCAAAACGCCAATGGTTGTAGGGGGTACTTCTATTAAGGCATACATATTCAATAAGTAAGCAAAGAAAGTCGTAAACAACAAAACAAAACCAATTCTCCACAGGGCATCCCAAGGCAACAACTGCCATTCAACCGCTAATAATTCTTTTGTACCAAAGGGCAAATTCATTAAGACCCCCAGCGGGAACATCCATTTCATCAGGGTAATGACTTGATACTTTTTTGTGATGGGCTTCATAATGACTAAATAGGCTCCATAACTAAAAGCATTAATCAGCATCATGGCATTCCCTAGCGGGATATTAGGTGCATTTTTAGTAAAGGAACTGCCATATAATACTAAGATTAAGGCTCCGCCAAAACCTAAGACGATCCCCATGAACTTCATTAATGTGATTTTTTCTTTTAAAAATATCCAGGAGAGTAACATCACTATAATGGGCATAATGGTGATAATTACTGAGCTGTTAATGGGAGTAGAGAGACTTAAACCACGGATAAAAAAGACCATATTAAGGCACATCCCAAAGGCGGTAGCAGCAAAAATTCTAAGGTAATCTTCTCGCTCAATTTTTTCTGTAGGATAAAAAAAACTCAACCCACCAAAAAGGATACTGGCAGTAATAACCCGTAAAAGTACTAAGCCATATGGACCAATATAATCTGGCATAATCACCTTCATAATGGTGTGATTAAGCCCATAAATGGTGGTGGCACCAATTGCCGCAAGCAATGCGAGCAGTCTCTTATCCATCGAGTGCCTCTTTCGCTTGAGCAATAGTTGCCTTTGCATTGCCGATATACAACTTGTCTTTATACAACAAAACCGGTCTTTTTAAAAAGGTATAATGCGAGAGTAATAAGCTTTTTATGGCAGCTTCGTCTAGGCTGCTTTTATCGATTTCTTTTAATTTTTGAGCACGTTTATTTAAGAGTGCTTCATAAGAACCACTATGCTGATAAAGAAGCTCGAGTTGTGCTGCTGTCAAAGGACTTTTTTTGATGTCAATTTGTCTAACATCGTCACTTAAAGCTAGCGTTTTCATGATCTTTTTGCAGGTATCACAGCTACTTAAATAATAAAATAAATGCATTGATTTTCACCTTTTATGCAAAGTAAATCAAAATTAGTCAAAGCAAAGAGAAATCAAGGGAATCTCTTACCTTTGTAATTCTCTTTTTGAAAAGATCACATGAAAAAGAAATTGCGATTTAACAGTGCAACCATCCATGGAGGGCAAGCACCAGACCCAGCTTATGGCGCAGTAATGCCCCCTATTTATCAAACCTCTACCTATGCGCAAACCACGCCCGGTGGACATAAAGGATTTGAATATAGCCGTACCCATAACCCCACCCGTCAAGCCCTAGAAAAATCTTTGGCAAGTATAGAAAATGGGAAACACGGTTTAGCCTTTGCTTCTGGATTAGCTGCTATGGACGCTGTGATGAAGCTTCTTCAACCTGGCGATGAAGTGATTTCAACGAATGACCTTTATGGAGGGTCTTACCGCTTGTTCACTAAAATCTTTGAAGGCTTTGGACTAAAATTTCACTTTGTGGGTATGAATGATTTAGCGAATGTTGAAGCGGCCATCAATAGCAATACTAAATTGATTTGGGTAGAAACCCCAACTAATCCCATGATGAATGTGGTCGATATTGAAGCAGTAGCAAATTTGACTAAAAAGAACAATCTACTATTAGCCGTTGACAATACTTTTGCTTCCCCTTATTTGCAACAACCACTCAATTTTGGGGCAGACATCGTGATGCACTCTGCTACTAAATATCTTGCTGGGCACTCAGATGTTGTCTTAGGGTCTCTTGTGATCAACGACGATGATTTACATGAACGTTTGGCCTTTATACAAAATGCCAGTGGTGCTGTACCTGGTCCCATGGATAGTTTTTTGACCCTTCGCGGAATTAAAACCTTACACGTTCGCTTGCAACGCCATTGTGAAAATGGTAAAGCTGTGGCAGAATATCTAGCCGCCCACCCCAAAATTGAAAAAGTGTACTGGCCTGGTTTTGACACCCATCCTAACCATGCTGTTGCTAAAAAGCAAATGAAAGACTTTGGCGGAATGCTATCTTTTATCCCAAAAGGAGCCGACTATAAAGCAGCCATCAAAATCGTCGAAAACCTTAAACTCTTTACCCTAGCAGAATCACTAGGGGGTGTAGAAAGTTTAGCCGGTCACCCTGCTTCGATGACCCATGCATCTATCCCTAAAGAGGAACGCGAAAAGAGCGGAGTTGTTGATTCTCTTATTCGTTTAAGTGTGGGGATAGAAGATGCACAAGACTTGATTGATGACCTTGCTCATGCCATTGAATAGAAAGATGGTATCTTTAGACTAGAAATTATCGCATGCAACTTCCAGAAGGAAAGAAAATCTATTTTGCCTCTGACAATCATTTAGGGGCTCCTACACCAGAAGAAAGCGCACCCCGGGAGCGAATCTTTGTACAATGGCTTAACCATATCAAAGAAGATGTTGGGGTACTATTCTTATTAGGAGATTTATTTGACTTTTGGTTTGAATATAAAACCGTCGTCCCAAAAGGTTTTGTTCGCGTATTAGGAAAGCTAGCAGAGCTAGCCGACGCAGGCGTTCCCATTCACTTTTTTGTGGGAAATCACGACTTGTGGATGTTAGACTATCTCGAAAAAGAAATCGGAATTACTGTGCATCATTCCCCAGCTGAATTCACCTTTAACAACAAAAGCTTTTTTATAGGGCATGGAGACGGTTTAGGCCCTAAAGACAATGGCTTTAAACGCATGAAAAAGGTATTTACTAACTCCTTTTTTCAATGGTGTTTTCGCTGGATACATCCAGATTTTGGCATGCGTATAGGACATCATTTATCGATCAAAAACAAAATGATTTCTGGAGAAGAAGACGCTGTCTTTTTAGGCGAAGAAAAAGAGTGGTTAGCGCAATATGCCAAAAGAAAAAATCAGGAAAAAGCCCGAGACTATTACGTCTTTGGGCATCGCCACATCCCTTTAGATATTCCTATCGATCAAGCCCGATATATCAATTTAGGCGATTGGATTTCCCATTATACCTATGCTGTTTTTGATGGCAAAACACTCGAACTTAAATCGTGGAAGACCTTATAACCCATGCTAGAAAAAAAAACCTTAGCTGTTGAAAACACGGTATTAGTTGGCATCATTAATGTACAACAAGATGAAGATCAATCAAAAGAGTATCTTGACGAATTAGATTTTCTTGCCTTAACAGCTGGAGGGAAAGTAATAAAGCGTTTCACGCAAAAGATTGCTTTACCTAACCCTAAAACCTTTATCGGGAGTGGAAAGTTAGCAGAAGTGGAAACCTTTGTCCATGAGAACGATGTATCTACGGTAGTTTTTGATGACGAATTAACCCCTGCACAACAAAATAATATTGAGAAAACCCTAAAGTGTAAGATCCTTGATCGCACAGGTTTAATCTTAGACATTTTTGCACAACGCGCACAAACAAGTTATGCACGTACCCAGGTCGAATTAGCGCAATACCAATATCTATTGCCCAGATTAAAAGGATTGTGGACACACCTTGAAAGACAAAAAGGAGGGATCGGGATGCGCGGTCCTGGAGAAACAGAGATTGAAACAGACCGTCGGATTGTTCGTGATAAAATCACCCTCTTAAAGAAAAAATTGACCATTATTGACAAGCAGATGGCCACCCAGCGCGGAAACCGTGGGGCCCTTGTTAGGGTCGCTTTAGTCGGCTATACCAATGTGGGGAAATCAACCCTGATGAATGTTTTATCAAAAAGTAAGGTCTTTGCAGAAAACAAACTTTTTGCCACCCTGGATACCACTGTCCGCAAAGTAGTGATTGGAAATCTTCCTTTTTTATTAAGTGATACGGTAGGGTTTATTCGCAAATTACCCACCCAATTAGTCGAGTCCTTTAAGAGTACCCTAGACGAAGTAATCGAAGCAGATCTTTTATTGCATGTTGTCGATATTGCTCACCCTAACTTTGAAGAGCACATTGCCTCTGTCAATCAAATCTTACAAGAGATCGACAGCCTGGACAAACCCACCTTAATGGTCTTTAATAAAATTGACGCTTACGCTCCAGAGGTGATTGAAGAAGACGATCTAGTCACAGAACGAACCTCTAAGCACTATACGCTCGAAGAATGGGAAGATACCTGGATGGCAAAAATGAACGGAAATGCCTTGTTTATTTCAGCGCTAAATAAGTCTAACTTAGAAGATTTTAGAAAACGCGCTTATGCGGCTATTCGCGATATTCACATCACCCGTTTTCCTTACAATCATTTTCTCTACCCCGAAGGGTTAGAAGAATAAGGCAAAAAGTAATACCTTTAAAAAAAACCTACGCATGAAAAAGTTAATTACACTGCCCTTTATTTTGCTTTTATTAGCATGTGCCAAAAGTGACGATCCCACAACAACTGTTGATTTTGAAAGTGTTTTTGGCGTAGCCCAAATCGCTTCCCCTATAGGAGAAGGTCGCTTTTTTGAAGACATTAATTATGGAGATCAAGAACGACAACAACTCGACATTCTTCTCCCTGAAAATTCAAACCCTTCAGGCGTCGTTATCTTTTTTCACGGCGGAGGCTTTACTGGGGGAGACAAAGCCCAAGCCTTTGATGACCTTTTGTTAGAAACCATGCAGGCTGTTTTTGAAAAAGACATTGCGATCGTTTCTGCAAATTATAGCTTGTTAACTACAACCGGAAACCGAGGGGTAATTTATGCCCTTGAAGACGGGACAGAAGCGATCAGTTTTATTAAAAGTCATTTAAACCAAATGAATATCCCCTCCAATAAAATCATTCTAGCGGGGGCATCTGCTGGTGCAGGAATCGCCCAGTGGAATGGGTTTAAAAACAACCTCAATGACCAGGTTCAAGGGGTTGTCGCAATTGCCGCACAAAGTACTTATGACCTCTATGAATGGGAAAATGTTTTCACTGGTTTTAGCTTAGATGGGTTAAGACAAATGAGTCCTATTTTACAAACACTTTTCTTAAGTTTTTATGGAGGAGAACCCACACAAGCAGATTTAGATGCGGTGGATTATCGCGATTTTATGGATGCTACAGATCCATCTTTATATGTCTATAATATTACTGGGGATCAAGTAATTAATTCGCAAGGCGAAATTGATTTTGATGTCTTGTATCACAGTTATCTTCACGGTGATTACTTAAGAAGAAAAGCGATTGAAGTAGGACAAGCATTTTCTGGGGCGTTTCAAGAATTACCAGACGCTTTTATCATTCGTAAACTTAAGTAGAGTAATCCCTGTAGTCACTTCGACCCTGCCTACCGCTGGCAGGCGTAGTGGAGAAGTCTCAAATTTGCTCCACACTGATAAACTCCTTTTCTAAAAATCCCTTCGCATTGACCAAAAAGAAAGAAGGGGTCGCAAAAATATGATAGGCTTTTACCGCAGGGCTGTCCCAGCCTTGAAGATCGCTGTAGTGCGCCCAGGGATAGGCACTTGCTGTTTTACGAAAACTGGCTTCTTCGAGATCTAGGGAAATACTTAAAGGGGAAATCTTAATAATAATCGTGTCAAACTATAAGTATTATTTATTAAGTATAAGATTTATTTATTATATTATACATGTTATAATATATTTTTTGGAGGAAAATTTTTTAACAAAAAAAATCCGTACAATGCACGGATTTTAATTGATTAAGAGATCTAATCTCTGTCCAATAAGTGGACTATACTAGCGCTAGGCGAGCAAAGTGAGTTACCGTTAAATCTGCATTGACAGATTGAACATATTGTGTAACTGTTTGCTTGCTGTCTTTGATAAACGCCTGGTTTACAAGAGTATTGTCTTTAAAGAAACGCTTGATCTTTCCTTTGGCAATGTTGTCTAACATAGCCTCTGGCTTACCTTCTTGACGCAGTTGGTCTTTGGCAATTTCGATTTCTTTTTCGATTACAGTTGCATCAACACCTTCTTCATTTAAGGCGATAGGATTCATTGCAGCGGCTTGCATGGCAACATTCTTTGCTGCTTCTGCTCCACCTTCTACGCTTGCAGAAAGACCTACGATGGTTGCGATTTTGTTCCCCGCGTGGATGTAGTGACCTACAAAAGGACCTTCGATTCGTTTGAAACCACCGATTTCAATTTTCTCTCCGATTACCCCAGTTTGCTCGGTTAATTTATCTGCTACGCTCATACCACCAAAGTCTGCCGCTAGTAAATCTTCTAGTGTATTTGCTTCTAAAGCTAGATCAAGGATTTGATTGGCTAAAGTTAAGTAACTGTCGTTTTTAGCAACAAAATCTGTTTCACAGTTTACAGACACAACAACACCAGCGGTATTGTCTGCGTTCACTTTAGCTAAAACAGCTCCTTCCGCTGAATCGCGATCAGCGCGATTAGCTGCTACTTTTTGACCTTTTTTACGTAAGTTTTCTACCGCTTTGTCAAAGTCTCCTTCGGCTTCAACTAAAGCTTTTTTACAATCCATCATTCCAGCCCCTGTGGCTTGACGTAATTTATTTACTTCTGATGCAGTAATTTTCATAGTTTATTTGAATTTAAAACGAAAAAGCTATTCCTAAGAAAAGCTTTATTCGCTATGGATAATTTACTCAATATTAAATGTGATGTTTAAGCGTCTTTAGCTGCGTCTGTACTTTCAACTGCTGGAGCTTCTGCTGCTGCTGCTGCTGGAGTCTCAACTGCTGCTGGAGCCTCAACTACTGCTTCAGCTACTGCTGCTTCTTTCGCTTCTTCTTGGCCTTTATTCGCTGCATCTTTTTCAGATTGACGAGATGTTAAGCCTTCGCTTACTGCTTCAGTTACAATGCCTAAAATCTTTTCGATTGACTTCGAAGCATCATCGTTTGCAGGGATAACGAAATCTACATCACGAGGATCAGAATTGGTATCGACCATTGCAAAGATTGGAATGTTTAACTTCTGTGCTTCTTTGATGGCAATGTGCTCACGCTTGATATCAACGACAAATAATGCGCCAGGAAGACGGGTCATATCTGTAATCGATCCTAAGTTCTTTTCTAATTTTGCACGTTGACGATCTACTTGTAACTTTTCTTTCTTAGATAAAGTTTCAAAAGTTCCATCTTTCTTCATGCGATCGATAGAAGCCATTTTCTTTACTGCTTTACGAATGGTAACAAAGTTCGTTAACATTCCGCCAGGCCAACGCTCTGTGATGTAAGGCATTTTAGCTGCAGCTGCTTTGCTTGCAACGATGTCTTTGGCTTGTTTTTTTGTCGCAACAAAAAGGATCTTACGTCCAGAAGCTGCGATTTTCTTCATTGCTTCTGCAGCTTCATCTACTTTAGCGGCAGTTTTGTAAAGGTTGATAATGTGGATTCCATTACGCTCCATATAGATATAGGGCGCCATGTTAGGATTCCATTTTCTGGTCAAGTGACCAAAGTGTACGCCTGCGTCAAGCAGGTCTTTAACGTCTGTGTTTGCCATTTTTGGTTAGTTTACGTTCCGTAGTTAGCAATAAGAAAGTGGCTATAATATAGGCCTCTCCTATTTAGATGCTAAACTAAATCTCAGCAAGCTGAGTGGGCAACGGGTTGAAAAATATATGAACAACTCCTTTTTTTGAAAAAGGAGTAAAAAATATTAACGCTTAGAGAACTGGAATTTCTTACGGGCTTTCTTCTGACCGAATTTCTTACGTTCTACCATTCTAGGATCACGTGTCAAAAGGCCTTCTGGCTTTAAAACCAAACGGTGCTCTTCGTTAATTTGACACAAAGCACGAGAGATCGCAAGGCGAACTGCTTCTACTTGTCCATTTGTTCCACCACCTACAACAGTCACTTTTAAATCATAGTTTCCTTCTGTTTCTGTCAAAGCAAAAGGCTGCTGAATCTTGTACTGTAAAGTTGGGGTTGGGAAATAGTCTGTGTAGTCTTTTTTGTTGACGGTGATCTTTCCTTTTCCTTTTCCTAAGAAGATACGTGCAACAGAGGTCTTACGACGACCGATAGTATGAATTACATCCATTAGTTAAATTTATTTAATTGAATGGCGGTTGGGTTTAACCCTGCATGAGTATGCTCTGCACCATTAAATACTTTTAGATTTCTAAACAACGTGGCACCTAGTTTGTTTTTAGGTAACATTCCACGTACAGCATTTTCTACTAAACGCGAAGGGCTTTTTGCATATAATTGCTCAGCACTTAAGGCACGTTGTCCTCCTGGATAACCAGTGTGACGCAAGTAGATTTTTTGCTTCCACTTCTCACCGCTTAACTGAATCTTTTCAGCATTGATCACGATAACATTATCGCCACAGTCAACGTGAGGGGTGTAATTAGGTTTGTGCTTCCCGCGAATTAATTTTGCCACTTCTGAGGCCATTCTTCCTAAAGGCATTCCTGCTACATCAACTACAACCCATTGTTTATCAACGGTGTTGGCGTTAGCCGAAATGGTTTTATAACTTAGTGTATCCACAATAAATTGTTTTATCTATTATTTGTTCCCCTTCTAAGGGGCTGCAAATGTACTACATTAATTTTTGATTGACAACTGAAATAATTATGAATTAAGAATTTAGCCTTCAAAATACACAGATTAAATCGAGTCGATCTAACAGACCATCCAACAGCTCTTCTTTAGAATGGTAAATCGTCTTCTACTTCGTTGTCTTTTTCTGGTGCTGCTTCAAAAGCAGAGGCTGGTGGCATAGGAGGCATTTCTTGTGAAGGAGCAGCAGCGCCGGCAGCTTCTATTCTCCATCCTTGAACCGAGTTGAAATACTTTGTTTCTCCCTGTGGATTGACCCATTCGCGACCGCGTAAGTTAATTCCAATCTTCACATTTTGTCCCAATTGGAAATTGTTGAGTAAGTCACATTTATCCTGAACAAATTCTACTAATATGTGCTGCGGGTATTGCTCTTCTGTTGTTACAACAACTTCGCGTTTACGAAAACCGTTGTTTCCGTAGGTTTTGGTTTCATCTAACCACTTGATTTTACCAGATACTTCCATCTTTATACTTAATTAGAGAACAAAAATAAGTATTCCCATGGGAACTACCCCTTTTCCCTAAACGAAAAATAGCTAGGACTTTTTGTTAGCCCCAGGGTTTCGATAATAATCGGTAATTTAGAGCGTTAAGAATTTCGTGGTGTTCCAATCGTTTAAACATTTATGGAAAAGTTGGGGACTCTATGGCGCATTTGCTATAGTGGTGTTGATTATGTGGAACACCAATGTGCTTTTTCAAATTGTCAAAAAAGAAGAACGCGTCAAAATGGAACTGTGGGCCATGGCGCAACAAGAGATTGCAGAAAGTTCTGACTTAAGCATAAGCTATGGAAATCTCGCCTTTGATGTTTTACAGAAAATAGGGGTTACTCCTATGATCCAAGTAGATGAACAAGGGAAAATCGTTGACTTTAAAAATATTGAGTGGAGCAAAACAAACGATCCCGATTCTATTGAACTTTACAAGAAGTTAGCCCATCTAAAATCAGAGAATGCCCCTATCCCGATCGTGTACAAAGACTTGATCAATCAGAATTTATATTATGGTAACGCGCCCTTATTAGTGAAGCTCCAGTATTATCCACTGGCCTTACTTTTAATCCTATTTCTTTTTGGAGGATTGCTGCACTTTTTCTTTCAAACCAATAAAGCTTCAGAACAAAATCGTTTATGGGCAGGGATGGCCAAAGAAACCGCCCACCAAATTGGTACTCCTTTAAGTTCTCTGATGGGGTGGATTGCTTTGCTAAAAGAAGAAAATATTGCTCCTGCCTCGCTAGAAGAAATGCAAAAAGATATCGAACGCCTTGAAGTGATTACAGAGCGTTTTTCAAAAGTAGGCTCACTGCCAGAGTTAATCCCTGCAGATATCGTTAGGGTGAGCAAAGAGACCGTTGCCTATTTACAAAAGCGAACGGGGAAACAAGTAGAATGGACCTTAGAATTCCCCGACAAAGAAATTATCCTTCCGCTCAATGCATCGCTACTGAGTTGGACCTTAGAAAACTTAATTAAAAACGGCCTAGATGCCATGAAGGGAATCGGGCCTCTTAGCGTGCGTATTATCGATAAAAAAGCTGAGGTGCGTATTTTAGTTCGTGACGGTGGGAGTGGGATTACGCCAAAGGCGCTAAAAAAGATATTTCGCCCTGGTTTTACGACCAAGAGCCGCGGCTGGGGCCTAGGGCTTTCGCTTGCAAAACGGATTGTACACGATTATCACCAAGGATTAATCCACGTTAAAGAAACGAAACTAGGCGCGGGAACAACCTTTGAAATTATGCTGCCCAAAAGCTAAGGGTATTCTATTGACTTAGTGATCTATTTTAGCCGCAATACTAGTGGCTAAACTTTGCATTTCTTCTGGAGTAAGACTTTCTTTTTTACCAAAAGTGGCATCTGCCATTGCTTGCAACGGAATCAAATGAACATGTGCGTGTGGGACTTCTAGACCGATCACAGTCATCCCGATACGTTTACAGGGAACGGCTTTTTCAAGACCCAGAGCGACCTTGCGAGAAAATTCCATTAAAGCGTAGTATTCCTCTTGCGATAAATCAAAAAGTTTATCCGTCTCTTTTTTAGGAATACAAAGGGTATGTCCTTTGGCATTAGGGTTAATGTCTAAAAAGGCGAGATGTTGTTCGTTTTCGGCTACTTTGTAGACGGGTACTTCCCCTGCAATAATTTTAGCGAAAATGCTCATTAGGAACGACTAATAGATAAGACTTCAAGTTCAATGGTGCCATTAGGAACTTGGATTGCAGCTGCTTCTCCGACTTTTTTCCCCAATAAACCTTTTCCAATAGGGGAATCAACAGAGATTTTTCCAGAAGCTAAATCGGCTTCGCTTTGTGCGACCAGGGTATAAGTCATTTGCATCCCATTGGCTTTGTTTTTCACCTCTACGGTAGACAAAACCAATACTTTAGAGGTGTCAAGTTCTGCCTCGTTGATAATACGAGCATTAGACAAGGTCTCTTCCATTTTAGCGATACGCATTTCTAGCATTCCTTGGGCTTCTTTGGCAGCGTCGTATTCGGCGTTTTCACTTAAATCTCCTTTGTCTCGGGCTTCCGCAATTGCCTGAGAAGCTTTAGGGCGTTCTATGTCTTTTAAATGATTGAGTCCCTCGCGCAACTTTTTTAGACCTTCTTCGGTATAATAAGATACTTTACTCATAATCTTTTCGTTTAAATAGAATAAAAAACCCTTCATTTAACGAAGGGTGTCTTACAAATATATAAAAATGCAAAAGAATCTATCGATTGGCTTTAAAAAGAAGTGTCTTTATGGTGTAATGCTATTCATTTTAATCGGATGCAGTAAAGATGCTCTTGAGCGCAATCCATTTCTTCCCGCCATGCGTTTTTCGATCCCGATCAATTTGAGTTTGCCACAATACGATAATTTGCGTTTTGCTGGCGGGGCAATACTTTTGCCCAATTATGGACATAAAGGCATCATTGTTTTTAACCTCAACGGGAATAGCTACCTGGCATGGGAAGCTAGTTGCCCTAATCATTTACCCAGTAATTGTTCTCAAACCCAAATTACTGGGGTCTTAGCGCAATGTTCTTGCGAAGACTATCAGTACAGTCTCGCAACTGGGCAGTTACTCAATCCAGCCGAAGGTCAAAGTGAAATTTATTCTATGGTGATGTATCAAGCGATTTTGAGAGGAAACACCCTAGAATTGTCAAATTAACCCGTCCAGTTACTCAGACGGGTATTACATACTACAATCTAATGGTTGCTCCTAGCAAGAAGTTAGTCCCCGCTTGTGGATAATACCCCACTCCCTCGATGGTGGTTACTTGGGTAGAACTCGACCAAGTATCATTATAGGTATAGAAGTATCCATTTGATTCAAATTGCACGTTGAATAGATTGTTTACTAGGAGGTAAAATGATATCCCTTTGGCCCAACTTATTGGGCCTAAGTTGTATTGTATGTTTAAATCATTCAAGAAATAAGAGGAGAGTTTAGACAAGTCTGCATCAATATTCCCCATGTATTGCTCCCCGACATATTTTGACAATAGGCCCACTTGAAATTGGGTAGAAGGCACAAAAACCAAATTGCTACCCGCCACTACATTAGGAGAATAAGAAATATTGGTATCCCCTAAATTGATTAATTGTCCATCGCGCTCAAAGTTAAAGTCCTTGTTTTTGTTTTGACTCAGGGTTAAATTAGGCTGCCATAGCCATTGATCATTTAACGCAATCTTAGCGTCTATTTCAATCCCTAAACGGTAGCTATCTCCTACATTTTCGCGAATCGGTGCTCCCACATCGTCTATTCCGCCAGTCAAAACCAATTGATCTTTATAGCGCATATAGTATAGGTTTGCACTCCATTGCGCACGAGCAGATTTTTTTCGCAGTCCTGCTTCAAAATCGTTTAAGACTTCAGGGCGAGGATTGCCGTTTTCATAGTCGGTACGATTAGGCTCTCTTTGCGCTTTAGCATAAGAAATATACCACTGTGCATTTTCACTTGCGGCATAGGTCAACCCAAACTTTGGATTGAAAAAGTTAAAACTGTCATCAATGTCTATCGTACCTAAATCGTTTACTGTGCCAGTTGCTGTATAGTTGATATTACGGAATTGTAAATCGACATATCCCGATAATTTATTATTGATCTTTTGGGTCAATTTTCCAAAGAAAGAGACCTCTGTCTTCTCTCCTTTATTGCGATAAAACTCATGGTTAGGCTGTGCATTACTGGCAAAGCGCGCCCAGATAAGTTTCCCGAAATGATCCCCATCATAGGTGCTGTACAAGCCCCCTAATACTAAATTTGTTTCGGCGACATTGTATTGTGAATTTGCAGTTAAAACATAAAAGTCGTTATCTAACCACTTGCGAGTAATGTCATCTGTGGCACTTTGTGTTGCCCCACCTAAAACGACATCATCTAGACGTAAGTTTGCTAAACTAGCATCGTTGTTATATTCTTCATAATATCCGCGGCCATAAGTGTAATTTAATCCTACAGTAGAAGACCAATTATTGGTATAAGTTTGATTCCAGTGCAATTGATAATGATCCTGACGATAGTTGTCGACCTGGTTATCATAATAGCCTGTTAAGTCTCCATTTTCATTGTAAATCTCTCCGGCAAAGTTATAGGTACGATCATTCTCTAAGGTGTAAGGATCTACCCCAAACCAAGATTGATAGGTCACCTCGTGTCCCCCAAAGGTCAGGGCCTTGATCAAGGTGTTTTCGTCCTTATATAAGCCTTGTAAAAAATAGGATTTTAAATCAGAAGACGCGCGGTCAACGAAGCCATCTGAAGCGATTTTCGCTAAACGTCCAGAGAATTCAACGCGATCGTTCAATAAACCGGTAGAAAATTTTAAAGTATTGCGCAGGGTTCCAAAGCTCCCTACCGCATTAGTGATTTCAGCATAAGCTGCAGGTGCAGCAGCATCGGTTAAAATATTAAGGCTAGCGCCAAAGGCACTCGAGCCATTTGTAGAAGTCCCTACCCCTCTTTGTAGTTGAATGCTCTCAACCGAAGAGGCAAAATCAGGTAAATTCACCCAAAAGGTACCTTGTGACTCTGCATCGTTATAGGGGATCCCGTTGATGGTTACATTCACGCGGGTAGCATCACTACCACGTACACGAATGCCTGTATAACCAATTCCAGCTCCAGCATCTGAAGTTGTTACGACAGAAGGTAAAAAGTTAAGCAAAATAGGCAAATCTTGACCCAGATTACGGCTTTTTAAATCGGCTTTTGTCACTTCAGAAAAAGGAATCGGTTGATTGTTATTAGCCCTTAGGCCGGCAACACTTACTTCTTCTAGAGAAATAAGGGAAGCGTTAAGCGAATCTTTCGCTTGTTCTTCTTGCGCACTTAAAGACGACATGCCTAAGGCACAAACACAGAAAAAAACAGTTGTTTTCATTCGAAAAAATTTTACGAATAAAAGGGGTAACTATTCTGGTTACAATTAAATTAAATTATTACTATTTCCCTTGGCAGCATTACCCGCCCAGGTTCATAGGGTCTGATCTCAGCTCTTGTTTTAGAGCACCCCTTTGAGCATGCACAAAAGTACTTCTTTTTAAAGAATATGCTTGTAATTTAATTGAATTTAATCGAGCAATTGTTCAATTGCAGCAACGGCTTTTTCTAAGCGCTGTTGTGGATTTCCTTCCAGCACTAGGTAGGGAAAATTATACGCATTTAATTGTGCTTTAAAATAAGTAAACATGGCTTCGCGATCATTAGGACGATCTCTTAAGTCATCTTTTTCCCAAGGGACATCTATGGAAGTAAGCAAATACAAATCATAGTGAGTATTCGCTAAAATAGCTTCGAGCTCTGGCGCACAATAGCCGTCAAAATGGGTTTCAGACCACACTTTAGTGACTAAGATATTAGTATCGCAAATGATCAATTTGTTCGCCTGTTCGATGGCCTTATTTTCTGCATCAAGTTGTCCCTGTGCTATGATGGGTAAATCCTCAAGGGTACAAACACTTTGTTCCTTCTCCCATTTTTCTTGTAGGTAGGGGCGCGCAAATTCTTTCACCCATGGTGTTTTATAATACGCAGCTAAAGCCTTTGCCAAAGTTGTTTTCCCAGTACTCTCTGGACCATACAATACCACCCTTAGGCAGCCAGACGAAGTTTGAGTTCCTGTTTCCATGCGCGGTAGCCATAAATGGCAATAAAAGTGAAAATAATATATTGAAGACTAGTCAAGGTCAAGCCTTTATAAAAATACAAGGGTACTGAAATAATATCTCCGATGATCCAAAATATCCAATGCTCCATTTTTCTTCTCGCCATCAACCACATCCCTACAAAAAAGATGGCGGTGGTAAAGGTGTCGATATAGGCAGTCCAACTGGTCCACATCTCAAAATACTGGTAAACTTGATAAACTCCGATAATCGAAAATAAAAATAAGCCAATACTGATGACGGTTTCTTGTTGACTAATACGGGCAATGGGATGCAGGCTTTGTTCTCCTTTTTTTTGGATCCAAAAATACCAGCCATAAGCGCTCATGACAAAGTAATAAGCATTGATCAACATATCTCCCAGTAAGAGCCACTTCCACAATAAGTAGACAAAAATGGCGGTGGATATGATCCCCGTAGGATAGACGGCAATTTTATTTTCTTTGGCATACCAAACGCTGGCTAAACCCAAGAAAACAGCAGTAACTTCCAGCGCTATGTCTTGAGGACTATAGAGGGCATACTGCCCAAAGAAAAAATCAGATAAAGGGTTGATAATCGCTGCGATCACTTTTTACGATTTTTAAATGAATCATTCCGGCGGTAATTGCATCAAAAGAGTCGGCAATAGCGGGGGTTAAAAAGTTCATTAAAGCGTGATATTCTCCATATATCTGAGTGCTTAACGGATTCTCTTGAATTTCAAAAGAAGAAGAACGCAACACCCGGATAAAATTTTTAATGGGTGTTTCATACTCCTTTTCTAAGGGAGCTAAGGTAATCTCAATGGATACTTTCATGTTGAATGTTGTGGGCGATGGTTAGTTCGTGTTGATCAAAAGTACTGAATTCCAATTGAACAGTACAAGACTGCTCTGTCAAATACACCTTAGCAGTCCCGCTGGTATCGCTTAAGTCAAAGGGCATCAGTTCGATCTGTTGACGCAAGGATAATCCGGCGATTTTTAATGCTTTATAAATCGCCTCTTTAGCCGTCCATAGTCGAGTTAAAGCTTTGACTTCTTCTAGTTGCGCTAAAAAAGCTTGTTCATTAGGATGAACAAATTTTGAAGCAATTCGTGAGATTTTTGGCCGATAGGCCTCTAGATCAATGCCCACGCTATTCTGGGCATAAACGGCTGCCGCATGGGTATTAGTATGCGATAAGGAGCAATAGCCCTTTGTCAACTGGGGTGCCCCTATCTCATTAACCGATAATTCTTCTAAAGAAATCCCTAAACTTACCAAAGCAGAACGAACCGCTAAATAGCCTTGCCTCCCATTGACGGTCTTTCTTTCTGTCAAGGCTTGATGCTGTTTGGGGGTTAAAAACAGCTCTTCCCTAAAGCTTTCTTCTGATTCATCAATCTTCCAAACCGCTAATTTATAGTTATTTGCTACTGAAAAATGATTTGTTAACGGCATAGGGATTTGATAAGAAAGATTGTACTTTTGCAGCGTAAAGTTAACAAACCCATTATGAAAGAGAAAACAAACGTTCTTCCTTACAAAGTAAAAGACATTAGTCTAGCCGACTGGGGTCGTAAAGAAATCGAATTAGCCGAAGCAGAAATGCCCGGATTAATGGCCCTTCGCGAAGAGTATGCCGAGGAGCAACCCCTTGCTGGAGCGCGTATTGCAGGTTGTTTACATATGACCATTCAAACAGCCGTATTAATTGAAACCTTAGTCGCTTTAGGGGCAGATGTCACCTGGAGTTCATGTAATATTTTTTCTTCACAAGATCATGCTGCTGCGGCCATTGCTGCTGCAGGTATTCCTGTTTATGCCTGGAAAGGGATGAATGAAGAAGAATTTGATTGGTGTATCGAACAGACGCTTTTCTTTGGAGAAGATCGTCAACCTTTAAACATGATTCTTGATGATGGGGGAGATTTAACCAATATGGTGTTAGATCAATTCCCAGAATTAGTAGAAAACATTAATGGTTTGTCTGAAGAGACCACTACAGGGGTTCACCGTTTATATGAGCGTATGCAAAATGGGACATTACCGATGCCTGCGATAAATGTAAATGACTCTGTTACAAAGTCAAAGTTTGACAATAAATACGGGTGTAAAGAAAGTGCTGTGGATGCTGTGCGTCGTGCAACCGATGTAATGTTAGCTGGAAAACGTGTCTTAGTCGCTGGATATGGTGATGTAGGGAAAGGAACTGCCGCCTCTTTTAAAGGAGCTGGCGCCATTGTTACTGTTACTGAAATTGATCCTATCTGTGCACTGCAAGCAGCAATGGACGGCTATGAAGTGAAGAAAATCAATTCTGTCATTGATAATATGGACATTGTGATTACCGCTACAGGAAATAAAAACATTCTTACTGGGGAGCACTTTTTACAAATGAAAGACAAAGCAATCGTTTGTAACATTGGTCACTTTGATAATGAAATCGATATGGCCTGGTTAAACGACACCTATGGGAATACTAAGGTGGAGATCAAGCCTCAAGTAGATAAATACACCTTAGAAGACGAGAAAGAATTGATCGTTTTAGCAGAAGGTCGTTTAGTCAACTTAGGTTGTGCTACTGGACACCCTAGTTTTGTCATGAGTAACTCTTTTACTAACCAGACCCTTGCGCAAATTGAACTGTGGAATACCCCAGAAAAATATGAAAACAAGGTGTATATGTTGCCAAAACACTTAGATGAAAAAGTAGCTGCTTTGCACTTAAAACACTTAGGGGTTGAGTTAGAAGAGCTGTCTAAAGATCAAGCCGATTATATCGGGGTAACTGTTGAAGGGCCATTCAAACCAGAATATTACAGATACTAAAAGATTCTGATTATAAAATAAAAGCCGGGCAATTGCTCGGCTTTTTTATTTGATTATATTGTCGTGAAAATACTTTTATGCGACACTTATCCATTCTTCTTTTTGGGATTTTCTTCAGTATTGGAGTAAGTCTTGAAGCGCAAAAACAGTTTGATGTAGATCAACTTTCTGATTTTGAAAACTACCTAAAAACCGAAATTGACGCGGGTCAAATTGCGGGAGCCGAAGTCTTAATTTATCACAGTCAAGAAAAAGTATGGCATAAAGCATTGGGACATAACAGTGTTCAAACAAAGGTACCGCTTGAAAAAAACAGTATCTACTTTATCCAGTCAATGACAAAACCCATCATGAGCTTTGCCATTATGCAACTGATTGAAAAGGGCCTTTTGTCCTTAGATGACTTAGCACAAGATTACCTCCCAGAATTGGCAAAACTTAGGGTAATCGAAGATGTCTCAACCGGGATAGATGGACCAACAGTTGCTGCAAAACAGCCTATTAGCATACAACAGCTATTAACCCACACAGCAGGGTTATCCCATGGACTAGGAGAAAGTCTTTTTGATCAACAACTCTTTAAGTTGATGTACAACGACTTGTTTGATCCCGCAGTGTACAAGAAATTAGAAGAACCAGTCGCAAAGTTATTAGAGGTCCCACTCATAAGTCAACCTGGGGAACAGTGGTATTACAGTGCTGCATCAGACATTTTAGCCTTAATCTTGCAAAAGATCACTCAGCAACCTATTAATGAGTATCTAAAGGAAAATATATTGCTTCCTCTTGAGATGAAAGAAACAGATTATAATGTAGCGACAGAAAACCTCAACCGTGTTATGCAAGTGCACTTGATTACTGAAGAGGGACAGTTGGTTAATAGTCCTGTTCAAGCTAAAACAAGTGGAAATACCGTTTATGGGGGAACTTATGGTCTTTTTTCTTCTACAGAAGATTATTTACATTTTTGTCAGATGATACTCAATAAAGGAAGTTATAAAGGAAAACGCATTTTGTCAGAAGCCTCTGTAATTGAAATGACAAAAAACCAAGTGGGTCAATTGCTGGGTCCTAGCCGTGGTTTTGGTCTTGGGTTTGGGGTTTTGTATGATGCAACCAAAGATCCTAGTCCAGCCAGCACAGGGCAAATCTACTGGGGTGGTTATTTTAAAACGCATTTTTTTATCGATCCAACCGAAGAACTCATTGCCATTTTTATGACCCAAAAAATCCCTAATACTAACGAATATATTATTGCTTTAAACCGCGCTGTTTACGGTGCGCTAAAAGATTAGGCATAAAAAAACCCACTCAATGAGTGGGTTTAGTTTTTTTTACTTTAAAAGTGTTTAGGCTTCAAAAGGAACAATAGAAACATACGACTTATTGTTCTTCTTTTTAACGAATTGTACCACCCCGTCAACTTTTGCGTGAAGGGTATGATCTTTTCCTAAATACACATTTTCTCCTGGGTTGTGAGCAGTACCGCGTTGACGCACGATAATGTTCCCTGCGCGTGCAGCTTGTCCACCAAAGATTTTTACACCTAATCGTTTCGATTCTGATTCTCTACCGTTCTTCGAACTACCTACTCCTTTTTTATGTGCCATGGTTGTATCGTTTTAAATTATTATGCTTGTAAAGCTGCGATTAAATCGGCTTTCTTCATAGAAGAAATACCTGTAATCCCTTTTGCCTTAGCTAATTCTTTTAATTCAGCTACTGTTTTTCCGCTCAAATTCTCTTGTGCTTTTGGTGCCTCTTTTTTAGGGGCAGCCTTTTTAGCTGCTGGCTTAGCTTTTACTTTTTCCGCTGTTGCTTTTGGCGCAGCCTTCTTAGCGCCACCTTTAGCAGAGATTCCTTCGATTAGAATTTCTGTTAATGCTTGACGGTGACCGTTTTTCACACGGTATCCTTTTCTTCTTTTCTTTTTAAAGACAATTACTTTGTCTCCTTTCAAGTGCTTTACTACTTTTGCTTCTACCGAAGCTCCAGTTATAGCCGGGGCGCCAAGGGTAACTGCTTTTCCATCGTCTAATAAGAACACTTGATCAAAAGAAACTTTGCTTCCTTCGTCTTGTGCCAAACGGTGTACAAACACTTTCTGGTCTTTTGCAACTTTAAATTGCTGCCCTGCTATCTCTACGATTGCATACATTTTTGTTAATTTTTAGGATTGCAAATGTACTTAATTTTTAACATTATACAAGGGAAATTATACAATGATTGCAGTACTATAAGTTGTGTTAGCACGTTAATAGGTAAAGGAATGCGTTTTTATTCAATAATGTGTAATGCGTTTTCTTTATCTTTAAGGACTATTTTTATTTTATGAGGCTTAACGTTGTATTTTTTGGTTTTTTAATCGTGGTCTGTTCCTGCACTCCAGAATTTGTTCCTGAATCACTTTTAGAAGAGGATGCTAGTGCAATTATACGTCCAACAGAAGATCCTAACGGACGTACCGGAGAGGTGGAAGCTTCTTTTTTATCTTCAGAGCACAGTTTTACAGTGACCAATAGTATGATGCCTGATAATGCTGTTTTTAGGGTATCTTATGTAACCACTTCAAAAAACTTTGACATTTTTAAATGGGTATTTGAAGGGGGAACAACAAGTGTAGGCTCAACTACTACTGTAAGTGGAACCACGACAGTAGAAGGAGATATTAATGACCCACAAACTAATGCTCAAATTGCCGTCTTAGTAGAATACAACAATATTTTTGGTAAATACAACATGCAACACGCCGTCGCGAATGCGAATAGCTTTGATGTAGTTTCTATTAATGACTATGTTACCGCTGAGTATCAGGATGATTTGCAAATGAAAACTGCAAGTGTGACTTGGGGTTGGGAAAATCCGCAAGATGGTTGGTTTGGCCCTTCGGAAAATTCAACCGTAACTTTTTCGCCTTGCGAAAATGCTATGGTGGGGTATTATATCGCTAATGGTGCAGGAGAAAATGAAATTACTACTATATCAAAAGAATTTTCCAATTTTGGGACAGCGCCAAAAAATTTAGTATTTGAATACAAAATGGAGTTTTTAGTCCTGCCGAATAATCCCGATGAAAATGTAAAAATATCACTAGGCTATGTTCCGATTGTTTCTGGCAGCGGAAGTGTAACCATTGAACCGGGAGAGTTGTGGTCAGATTCTAGTTATAATGTGACAGAATTTAGACAAGTTGTTGTGCCCTTACCTATTATTCCTGATTTTCGCTTAAGCTTTGACAAACATCCTTCTGTATTGAATAGTGCAGGTGTACAGCGTTATCCTTTTAGTGTTTGTATAAGAAATCTTAAAATCGTTCCTGATGGTAATTAATTATCAAGAGCGGTATAAGTCGAATTCATCGATTTGTATTCTGGAACGATTGCTTTCATTTGCTTAACAAGAATATCTTCCTTCACCCCTTTAGCAGCACTATCTATTAAAGCGAGAATTTGCTCTTGTTGGTTTTTAGAGAATACTTCCTTTTCAGCGATAAAAATCAACTCATTATGAGAAGGTTTAAGGTTTTCTTTATCGGTGAGTAGTTCTTCATAGAGCTTTTCCCCGGGTCTTAGTCCACTGTAAACTAGTTCAATGTCTTGCCCTTCAATTAAACCAGACAAGCGAATCATACTCGTAGCGAGATCTGCAATCTTGACGGGCTCACCCATATCAAAGACATAAATCTCCCCTCCTTCACCAGTTGCTCCAGCTTCAAGTACTAATTGACAGGCTTCTGTGATGGTCATAAAATAACGGGTAATGTCTGGATGGGTTACTGTGACTGGGCCACCCTTTGCGATTTGTTCTTTAAAAATAGGGACTACAGAACCGTTTGACCCTAATACATTCCCAAAACGGGTCGTGATGATTTGAGTAGTTGTGTTTTCTGCTGCTTGAGCGACATATATTTCTGCGATGCGTTTTGACGCTCCCATTACATTAGAAGGATTTACTGCTTTATCTGTCGAAACCATGACCAGATGAGAGACCTTGTTTGCTAAGGCGACATCGACTACATTCTTAGTTCCTAAAATATTATTGATGATGGCAGCTTTAGGGATTGCTTCTGTCATAAATACGTGCTTGTAAGCCGCAGCATGAAAAACCAGATCGATAGAAAAAGTTTTGAAACATTGTTCTAAAGCCGCTTTATCTGTAATACTTTGAAGGTAGTAATGCAGTTTTGTTTTCGTGCCCTTTTGGGTTAATTCATTTTTTAAATCAAATAAAGGGGTTTCTGCTTGATCGTATAAAATAATTTGTACTGATTCAAAAAGGAGTAATTGACGAACAATTTCGCTCCCAATAGAACCTGCAGCACCTGTGACTAAAATTGTTTTATTGTGGTACTGAGATTTATTCTTCTCTGAATCAATTTTGATTTGATCTCTTCTTAAAAGATCCTCGATTTTGATGGGCGTAAGATTTCCTACAATCCCTTTATTACTGGCCAATTTATCAATGGCAGGAACCGTGAATATCTTGACCCCTTTATTTTTAAAAAACTGAAAGAGTTCGTTTTTCTTTTTTTGACTAATTTTATCTGTGGTGATGATAATTTGCTGAACATTTTTGTTTTCAATGAACTTCTCTAACTTCTCATCTAAACGCATTACCGCTAAACCTTCAATACTTCTTCCTACCGTTCCTGGGGCTTCGTCTATAAAGGCTAAAACATTGACAGCATTACTGTCATCTAAGGCTCTTTTTGTTCTTAATCCATTAGCGCCAGCGCCAAAAAGTAAAGTGTTCAATAACTTTTCATCTTTAGTCACTCGTGCATAAAGCAATTTGATCACCAGTCGGTAAAGAGAAAGTAGTGATAAACTAAAGTAGAACAGCAACAATAAATAGTTGTAATGCCCACGTGTATCAGCCTTAATATACAAGGCGTATAACGCAATGCTAAGGATGAGTCCAGAGGTTATTTTCCCAATATCAATAAAGGTGGTAAAACGCAAAACCATTTTATAACCGCGAAAGAGCGTAACACAGCCCAAGGCTAACGCTATAAATACAGGTTTATCTAATTGTGATCGAATAATTAAAACAGAACCATTGAGGAAAAGGATGGCTTCTAAGGCAATAAAGATGCATATCGCATCTAAGGCGTAGGCAAATTTATTCGAGTAATGATATTTAAAGATTCTTTCAAACATACTAGCACGAAAATACTACTTTCAATTGATTTGAAATTCGCTCTTTTTCTAGTGGTGTTAAATTACTCCCCGATGGAAGGCAAAGTCCATCCTGAAAGAGTTTTTCACTAAAGTCTGTTCCATAGTAATCACAGTTTTCAAACAGGGGTTGCATGTGCATGGGTTTCCACAATGGTCGACTTTCAATGTTTTCTTTTTCTAAAGCAAGTCGCAGATCTTCTCTACTTACTCCTGTAACAAGTGGGTCAATAATAATACAACTCAACCAGCGATTACTGAAATACCCTGTGGGCTCTTCTAAAAATTGTATGCCCTCAATTCCAGAAAGTAGCTTGAAATAAAAATCATGGTTAGCTCTTCTAGCTGCTACCCTTTCTTCTAAGACTTTTAATTGTCCTACGCCTATCGCTGCAGCAATATTCGACATGCGATAATTATAGCCTACTTCGAGGTGTTCATAATGGGGGGTGTTTTCTTTGGCCTGTGTGGCCAAAAAACGGGCTTTTTCGAGTGCTTTGAGACTCTTAGATAATAGAGCACCACCCCCAGAAGTAGTGATGATTTTATTTCCATTAAAACTCAAAACACCAAAATCTCCAAAAGAACCACATGCCTTACCATCAATATAAGAACCCAGTGCCTCTGCAGCATCTTCTATCACAGGGATATTATAGCGATTTGCAATGGCCATAATCTCATTTATTTTTGCAGGCATCCCATAAAGGTGAACAACAATAATGGCTTTAGGGCGTTTTCCCTTTTTCTCTAAATCAACAATGGCTTCTTCTAGTGCTTGAGGACACATATTCCAGGTTGTCGCTTCAGAATCAATAAAAACTGGGGTCGCTTTTTCGTATAGAATAGGATTAGAAGAAGCTATAAAAGTAAAGGATTGACAAAGAATCAAATCGTCTTGTTGTATGATCAATAAGCGTAATGCTAAATGAATCGCCGCTGTCCCTGATTGCACTACAGCTGCTCCAACTGTTCCGCAATAAGTGGCTAAATCATGTTCAAATTGTTGTATAAATGGGCCTGCGGGTGAAATCCAATTGGTCGCAAAAGCTTCTTGAACATTCAAAGGTTCTTCTTCTCCCATATGGGGGGAAGAGAGGTATATTTTGGATTTATCCATTTGAAATAATTTTACCAGGAACACCTGTTACGATAGCATTATCTGGGATGTTTTTTGTGACCACTGTACCAGCCCCAACAGTAACATTTTGTCCAATAACACATTGCGGTAAGACCGTTGCATTTGCACCGATTAAAGTCCCTTCGCCTACTGTTACTCCGCCGCAAATGGTTGCGCTAGGCGCTATATGAACAAAGTCCCCAATTTTGCAGTCGTGTTCTACCGTAGCATTTGAGTTGATAATGGTATGTTGACCAATAGCTGTACCGCGGTTAATGACAGCAGCCGGCATAACTTGTACTCCAGGGGATAGGTGCGTCAAACGATCGACTTGAGCTGCCGCATGAATCACTTGTCCAAAGTCGTGTGAAATAGTGGAACTAATTTTTTTACGAACTGAATTGTCGCCAATAGCAATTAAAAGTTTTGCTTCTGGATGAACATCAGCCTTATAATCTCCCCTATTTTCCACCCCATCTAAATCTTTTTTTATGGGGTCTGGATCAAAAACAGCCACTAATTCTCCAGCAGCAGACTCTACAGCACTAGCAAGAACTCTTGCATGGCCTCCGGCTCCAATAAATATAAGTTTAGTTTTTTCCATTAAACGGTTCCATGGTTAATTGCTCTGATGCGTTAATGTCTTTTGGAAGAAGAACTTTAACAACTGTTTTTATTAAAATCCTAAGGTCTAAAAAAAAGCTTTGATTTTCCACATAATACACATCATGCTTAAATTTATCCTGCCAGCTCAAAGTGTTTCTTCCATTGACCTGAGCCCAGCCTGTTATTCCAGGCTTGACCTCATGTCTTTTATTTTGTTCCTTTGAATATAAAGGTAAGTATTCTTGCAATAAAGGACGTGGTCCCACAAAACTCATTTCGCCTTTTAAAACGTTTATCAATTGGGGTAGCTCATCCATGGATAATTTACGGATAATCTTTCCTATTGGAGTGATCCGCTCAAAATCGGGTAATAAACTGCCGTTTTCATCCCGGGTATCTCGCATGGTTTTAAATTTATAAATGGAAAAAATCGTTTGTTTATATCCCGGACGTTTTTGAATAAAAAATGGCCATTTATTCAATGATATGCCCAAAAGTATGGCAACCAAACCAAAGAAAGGCAGGGTGCCTATCAAAATGACAAAGGCAAAAATTCGATCCATAAAATGTTTGAAAAATAGATAAATCAAGGTTATCCTGCTTTTGTTATTCTGTTGAAGTCAAATTTAGAAAATAATTAGGGGAATTAGGCTAAGGGTTTTTTATATTTAATCCACAAATTAAAAGTTTGAGTCAACTTAGAATCGGTATTAGCGGTAGTTCTGGATTTATTGGACGAAAATTAATGGACTATTTTATCGATGAAGGACATGATTTAGTTCTCCTTAGCCGAAATAAACAACAATTCAAACCTCATCCAAATATTCGCATCATTGAAACGGATTTATCACAGCCAGACATTTCATTATTCCAAGAAATTTTACCTCAACTGGACTTATTCTATCACCTTGCAGCAGAATTGAATGATACTAAAAAGATGATGGCTACCAATGCTGAAGGAACTAAAGCAATTGTTGAGGCATTACAAGGGAGTAAAACACGGCTAATCTATCTCTCAAGTACTGGAATTTTTGATTTTAAAAAAATTAATGTAATCAGAGAAAACAGTCTGAAATTTGGTGGTAATCCATATGAAGAGAGCAAACTAATGGCTGAAACAATCATAACTACAGCACAAAATGACAAGGGACTAAAGGCCGTATTATTACGCCCCTCGATTGTTGTTGGGCAAGAGATGAGATCAGCTTTATTATTGCAGCTAATCCGATTAACTCAAAAGGGGATTCGCCTAAAATTCTCTGAAACCACTATTTCAAATTTTGTATTAGCCAATGATCTAATTCAAGCGCTAATTCTTGTAGGGCAACATCCAAAGGTCGAAGGTCAAGCCTATAATTTCTCAAATGATGTTCCACTAGAAAATATTGTTAATACCATTGAGAAGCATCTTCCATCTAAAAATAAAATAGAATTATCCGTGAAGTTTTTCCAAGGTATTCTTCGCTGTTTGAATTGGTTAAAACTTACTTCTATTAGTGAAGATGGTGTGGCTTTTTTTAGCAATACTACCCAAATACCTAGTGAAAAAATCCAAAAAGAACTGGGTTTTAAGTTTACACAAGGATATGATGCGTTTCTTGAAGAGTATGTAACTTGTCGTCGATGAAAAAAATATGTTTTGTTGTTTCAAGTCCCACTACTGCACAAGCTTTTTTAAAAGAGCCCATGCAAGTACTAGCGCAATACTACACTATTCATCTGGTAGTGAACACAAATAATGCGGAACAATTAAAACAAGAATTACCCATAGCGGCTGTTCATGTTCTTCCTATTGAACGCGGGATAAATCCTATAAAGGATCTTTTTTGTTTACTTGCTATGATTCGATTTTTACAGGATAAAAAGTTTGATGCTTTGCACAGTATTTCGCCAAAAGCAGGTTTAATGGCTATGTTAGGCGGTTTTATTACTAGTGTATCCCTGCGAACACATACCTTTACTGGACAAGTTTGGGCAAACAAAAAAGGACTCTTTAAAGGGATTTTAAAAAGAATGGATCGATTGATTTCTTTTTGTGCAACACATGTTTTAGTGGATGGAAAATCACAACTTCATTTTTTAAGAGAACAAGGTGTAGTAGGTATCAAGGCAAGTGTACTAGGAAAAGGTTCCATTTGTGGCGTATCACTAGAACGCTTTTCTCCCGCAGCAACTATACGAAAAGAACGAAGAAAACAACTCTCCATTCCATCAAAAGAATGGGTTTTTATGTTTTTAGGGCGATTGAATAAAGACAAAGGGATAATTGACTTAATTGACGCATTTACTCAAATTGATCAAGGGAATTTTCCCTGTTCACTTTATCTCATAGGGCATGATGAAGAAGAAATTAAAAACCGTTTTCAGACCATTTCATCGAAGATTCACTTTATCCCACATGAAAAAAAACCGGAAGAGTTATTACAAGCCTGTGATACCTTTTGTTTACCAAGTTATCGCGAGGGCTTTGGACTATCGGTGATAGAAGCTTCTGCCCTAGAAAAACCGATTATTTGTAGTGATGCTTATGGCCTTGCCGATACCATTATAGAGGGACAAACGGGCTTGCGCCATCGTGTAGGTGATGTTAGCGATTTAAAATCCAAAATGCTACAGGCTTTGCAAGACCCTTCTGCAATGAAAAAAATGGGAATAGCGGGAAGAAAGTACATCAAAGAAAACTTTGAAGCGAACAAACTACTAGCAGCCTGGGAAAGCTTTTACACAAAAAAACTTCCCTTATAATCGATAAATACGCGGATGCGGTTGATAGTAGCATTTTATATCATAGCCAAAACCTTTTGGACTAAGTATTTTTAATGGATCAATCATTTTGAATTGTTGGTGTTCCACCGCCAAAACAACAACATCAAATTGTTCTCCATCTGGAAAAGTAGGTGTAATTGAAAGGGGTACTTCTGTTTGGTTTTTGTTGACATAGGGGTCATGTACCGTTAATTTAACACCAGCTTGTTCTAGCTGTAGGGCAAGTGTTATGGCTTTTGAGTTACGAATATCTGGGGTATTTGCTTTAAAGGTTGCGCCTAATACAACTACTCTAGCCAACTTTATCGCAATAGCATGTTCTTGAAGTTTATCAAGAATTGATCGTGCGATAAAATGAGGAATCTCTTCGTTAATTTTCCGTGCCGATAAGAGTAATTCTGGAGTGTATCCAAGGGATTTAGATTTGTGCGCTAAATAATAGGGGTCAATTCCGATACAATGCCCACCTACTAAACCTGGACTAAAATTCAAAAAATTCCATTTACTTGAAGCTGCTTTAAGTACTTCTCTTGTATCCAATCCCATAGCATTAAACATCATGGCTAATTCGTTCACAAAAGCAATATTAACATCGCGCTGAGTGTTTTCAATTACCTTTGCCGCCTCTGCAACTTTAATGGTTGGAGCAGAATGTACTTTCGCGGTTAGGACGGATTGATAGAGTTCGGTTAAAATTGTTAAAGCAGTATCATTTGATGCCGAAACAACTTTTGGGATGGTTTTAAAGGTGTTCGTTGGATCGCCAACGTTAATTCTCTCAGGGCTATAACCTAAGGAAAAATCAATATTAAATTTCAACTTAGAACGTTCTAAAATAGGTAGGCAGATTTCCTCTGTTGCGCCAGGATAAACCGTAGATTCATAAACGACAATATCTCCTCTTTTCAGTAATTGAGCCACTGTAGAGGAAGCCGATTCTAAATGACTGAAATCAGGTAAATGATTTTCTTTTAAAGGCGTAGGAACCGTTACAATGTATAGATTACAATCTGTCAAAAGCTGACTATTATCACTAAAAGTGATTGAAGCTGCACTTAATTCTGCAGAAGAAACTTCTCCTGTATGGTCAATTCCATTGCTTAAATCAGCAATTCGTTCTTTATTAGTGTCATACCCAAAAACATGATATTTTTCTGCTAATGCTAGTGCTAATGGAAGCCCAACATATCCTAATCCAATAATTCCAATGGTGGGATTCATGAGATGATTTGTTTTTTTCGTCCTGCATTAAAGCCTTTGGCATACTGCAGTAAAAAATTGAAATTGAACTGTCTTAAACTCAGGAATAATGCATTGCAAAATAAACCCATAATTAAAACGAAAAAATCTAGCCCTAGCCAATAATAATTTCCGTTCTTTTTAAAAAGCATCCAAACTTCTATTACATCATTGTGCGTTCTTCTTAATAAGGATTGCCGGTTCCCTGCAGCGTGATAATGATACAATTTTGCTTGAGGGACAATAAACATTTGTTTTGGGAAGGCCCTTTCTATGCGAATTGAAAATTCTTTGTCTTCATAGGCATGGAACTTGTTTTTTATGTCAAAACTAACCGTATTAAAAACATCTTTATGCCAGGTCGATAATCCGCCACTTAAAGCGTCTACCAACTGCGGTTTTACTTTATTTGCAGCAAGGGACCGAATTACTCGTTGCCGATTGTCTTTGTATAAACCAAAATGAGTGAAACGAAATAAAAGCCTCTTAAAAAAAGATTCAACTGGTGCATTGAGGATAACACCATTTGCCCCTATCATTTTTGGGAAAGACTGGAAAGCTATTTCTAGGGCTTCAAAATAATCCGTCTTATGAACGATGTCATCATCAAAAAATGAAATATAATCACACTGATTGTATTGGATCGAAGCTGCTTTAGCTTGGACTAAACCTTGGACTTTTTCATCGTGAATATAGTCAAGTACTATGTTTGCTGCTTGAGCTTGAGTTGTAATTTTTTCTTTAATGACCTTGTCTAAACTGCTTTGATCAATGATAATGAGTTGATCTGGTAAACGCGTTTGTGCAAATAAAGCAGCACAAACTGTGGCCAATTCCTTTGGTCGATTCTTAGTCGGGATTACTACAGAGAAGGTTTTTTTCATTACTGTAGACAAATATATCGGTTTCTATCATTCTATGTTCTTCTTTTCAAAGTTTGTGATCATCATATTTCTCAGTGGATTGGATAAAATTAAGCTATATTTGTTAGAGAGATCCTTGTATTAATGAACGTAAATAACGACCTTATATTATTAGACTGTTCCCTTCGGGATGGTGGGTATTACAACAACTGGGAATTCGAAGAGTCTTTTGTTGATCATTATCGTAAAAAAATCAAAACTCTCCCCATTGATTATCTAGAAATAGGCTATCATAATTTTACACAAAAAGATTATCGAGGCAAATACTTCTTCACGCCTTAATCTATTTTTAAATCAATGGTCAGGATTTAGCGAGAAGCTAGTGTTGATGCTTGATGAGATCAATATACCAATCAATGATGTTGATGCTTTAATAAACCCTTGTATTGAAAAGGTAAAAATGTTTCAAATCGCAACTAAACCAAACCGATTAAAAGAAGGTATTGCTTTAGCAAAAGAAATTAAAGCTGCAGGTTTCCAAGTTGGACTCAATGTGATGTATTTGTCAGAATGGAAAGCATATGATGACTTCTTCACTCATTTTAATGGAATAGAACAACAAGTTGATTTTCTCTACATGGCAGATTCTTTCGGTGCTATTTTACCCGATTATCTTGTAGAAACCGTACAAAAAATCAAGTCAATAACTTCTGTAAAGCTAGGTTATCATGATAAGATGCTCTTTAATTTTTTCTGACTTAAAATCCCCGATTTAACTCCAATTAAAATAAAAGTAACAAACACTATTATCTTATATAATAATTCTAATTCATACTGAAATTCATATAATTGGATTAACAAAAAAACGAGTATACTTAGTATAAAGTAAAAAAGAATTACTCCTACTGCTTTTCCCCAATAGATAGGGGTATATTTTTGACCATAATAAAACGATATACAAGTAGATAATGTCCCTGCAATTAGTGTTGCAAATGCTGCACCTAAATAACCATAATAATGGATAAAGACAATGTTTAAAACTATATTAAGTAAGACATTAACCAAAGAAAGAATCGCAATCAATCCTGTTTTTTTGGCAAAAAGTAATTGAGGCTGTTTCCCAAAAAAATAAAATCCATAAAGTAAGGATAGGATAGTTATAATAACAGCTGCATCGTGATATTCAATCGGAGTCAACAAGTACAATAATTCATAGGAAAAAAGGGCTATCCCAAGCGAAAAGAAAATACAGATGTAAAAAAAAGGAGTAAGGTATTGACCTACAGAAGACACTACATCGGGGTTTTTTGAGAATAGCCTTTTATATACTTGAGGGGCGAACACATTTTGAGCTGCTGTCATAAATGTAAATGAAACATTCGCTATTTTTTGACCTATATCATACAAACCTACACCTCCCATTGTCCCTAATAACCCTAACATATAACGATCAAATTGAGTGTTAATGACTCCAAAGAAGATTCGAGGGGTTAGTGGTAGACTTAATGCTAACTGTTCTTTTAATAAAGCGCTTTCTATTTTATAGCTGAAAGGAAAAAACAATACACAAAATGCAATTAAAAAAGTAAGAAAAACTCCGATTGTTTGACCTAATAAAAAACCATATAAACCCATATGATAATGAACAACTAAGCACAATGCAATACCTATCGACAAACTACTTTCTACTATTGATAAAAAGGTGTGTTTTCTAGCATTTTCATAATTCTTTAGATAGGTAAAAAAATAAACATTTAATGATTTAAATGTCTGAAATGCTAGGCCAATAAATAAGTAAGGTGATAAGGATGTATTTTGAAAAACTTTCTCTGCAATTGAAATATTTAAATAATAAGTTATTACCTCGAGAACAATAAAAATGATAAAAACAAAGAGAATAATATTCCATAACAAGCTTTTACGATTACTAGATTTATACTCAAAAAAATTACGTTCAAAAACACTTGATAAACCAAAATTTGCAATACCAGCACCAAAGAGACCATAAAAAACAACTAAAGCATAAACTCCAAAGTCTTCAACAGAAATATAATGTGTGAAGAGGGGGAGCACGGCTATAGGGAGTAAGGACTTAAACACAAAAGGGATTAAGTACCAGATTAAATTATACGTTTGCTTACTCATATATTGGCTAATAATTTAAAATAAAATAAGTTTAAATAACAAAGTTTTATATGTTACCAAACCATTCTAATAATGCTTCTTTACTCGATAAAAGTTCAATTTCATTATTAATCAAAAAAGAGGGGTCTAATTTATTTGTTGGATCTAAATATATAGTAGGAATATTATAAGCTTTAGTAATAACAGCTGTACTAGTATATGGGAAAGCAATTGATGCTGATGGCTTAAGATAATTACAAACACTGAAAACATCATTTTGGGGATCTAAATCATACCACCCATTTTCAGCAACCAATCTGTTTATTCTTTTAAAATATCGTTTAGATAAAAATTTATTTTCCCTTTTACGCTTAATTATTACTGTTAAATTTTTCTTTATTGCAAAGTCGCTAATAATTTCTAAAAATCTCACACAATTTTCTTCTGAATGATAATCAACTGAAGGCGCTTTAGACGCATATATAGTGGTTCTAATAGGTTGAACATCAAATACCAATAGTGTCTTTTGGCCTTTATCAAATTTCAAATTCAGTTCTTCTTTTGAAGTATTAAATGGTATTGGGCCTTTAATTATCACATTATTTTGAGTTAATGTGAATTTATTTAAAAAATCACTTTGTTGTTTGTTCCATACCCAATAATTAGACCAACTTACCACTTGCCATTGATAATCTTGAACATGTGGTTTATCTTTGACTTTGAAAGATGAAATATTTGTCGAATAAAAATAAAAAATGATTTTAATCCCCTTTTTTTCAGCATCATAGGTCCATAACGGGCGAAGAATGTGTCCGGAATTATGGAAAAAATACATTTGACACAATTCCTCTTTTGTTGCTAATTGTGCAATCTTTTGAAATATTAATTGACGAAATAATAATCTATCTTTCTGAATAAATAATGTCTTAATACATTTTTTCGCAAACCAGAGAAAAAATTCAAAAACTTTATAAGGTCGATTTAGCCCTGGTAATCCATGTTTTTTAAATTTTACTTTTTTACCATTAGTAGAAAATTCAGAAGCTATTTTACAAGAATGATAAATATTGCATACATTACTAGCCTCGCTTTGTACACTAAACCATTCTACTATGTTTTGTGTTTCATGATTAGGACTTTGAACTAAAGTATTAGGGTATAGATTTTCAAAAAAAACTGCTGAATCATTTTTATTATTATTTAAAGTTATTCTACAAAACTCTAAAAGCCCTGTAATAAAACCTACAAAATACCATTTTACATTAAATAAAATCCATAAAAGGGTATTCCATACTAATGGAACCTTAAATCCATTAGCTTCAAGAACCCTTCTCCACAAACTTGGTAAAGGATAATACACTCTTTTCTCGGGATGTGCGACCGCAGATAAAATTGCTTTGTTAAAATCAGGATTGATCAGTCTATACACCAAAAATTGATGGTAACAACTATCTATGTTCGTTTGGAAAATTGATTTAAGTGACTTTTTCCCTAGTGGATTATTAGCGAGTTCATTTCTTAGTTCAGAAACAATTTCAGACCTATCCTCTTCAACAAGTGAATTAAAGCCTCTCATGTAAGCTCTTATTTTTGCTTTTTTTCTTCCTTTAATCCAATTGGAAATTAATTTCATAAGACTTAATATTTAGATTATTGTTTTAACTTTTTCAAAACCTAACATAAATAGAGCATCTATTATCGATAAATGACTCTCATAAGAATCAAAAAAATGTTCATATTGAGGATGGTCATAATCATTCCACAGAAGTTGAATGTCATTTTTCTCAAAAAGATTTTCTCCTCCAAGAATATAATCCATAGATCCTTTAACTGACAAATAATTCGATGCATTTCGCTCTTTACAAATTGAAATTAAAGCTTCGTCTTTTTTTCCTGTGTAAGGAATATCTTTAGAAAAGATGATTTCAGTATTGATGTCTAATTTTTCTATAAATGTTGTAATAATAGGGATAGTATATTCTATTAAAAAATCTGATTTTTTTGATAAAACAGATGAAATCACTGGATACACCTGATCGAAAAAAGGTGCTTTAGAGTAAGATTGTCTTATCGACTTCAAATGATTCTCTTGTATCCATTTACTTCATTTATTTGAGTGGAAAATAACTTTTCAGCAGTATATGTTTGAAATTTACAAACATCACATCCTGCTAAAAACGCTTCATCGACTAGCTGTTTAGCAATGTTTAAATCTTGATTATGATTTGCACCGGCCTCTGCAATTATTAATGTATCTCTTTTCATTGTACTCTGTTTTTATACTTAAGGGTCATTAACTCCCAATCTTCCACATTATCAACATCTTGAAACTCATCATTTTTTAGTATAATACTAGTAGAATTGTCTGTCAATAATTCTTTCTTTAACAAACAGGCGTTTATATTAAACCAATAAAACTGACCCGTATCATGATAATAAGGTATGAGATCTTGTGTTCTTTTCTTGAATAAATTTTCTTCCTTAATTCTTATTAAACCGTCATTACCTGAAGATAATGCTCTTTGTATAGGATGTGAAAATGGAGAAAGAGGAATTACAGAATCAAAATTACCTTCGACTAACTTTTCAAAAGCCTTATTTAAAGATTGAAATTTTAATAATGGTGTTATAGGATAAATACAACATCCGTAATCAAACAACTGACCTTTATCTTTGTACCGTTCAATGACTTCCTCTAAGACATTAAATGTTGAAGCACTATCAGTAGCATTTCTTTTACTTCTTAAAAATGGAACCTCGGCTCCATATAATTGAGCTATTTGGGCTATCTCAATATCATCTGTGGAAACCATTACGCAATCAAATAATCCACTTGTTATGGCTAATTCAATTGAATAGGCTATAACTGGTTTCCCAAAAAAATCTTTTATGTTTTTTCTTGGAATTCGTTTACTTCCTCCTCTAGCAGTTATTATAGCAATCTTTTTCATTAAAATAAGTTCTGATATCCCATGGGTTTATTTATCAATGCTACAACCTTCTCTTGTTCTTCCATTGTCAAGCCTGGAAAAATAGGAATACTAACCGCTTCTTGGTAATATTTTTCTGCCTCTATAAAACCTTCTTTTGAAAAACCAAGAGCGCTGTAATAAGGTTGTCTGTAGATAGGAATATAATGAATGTTGACCAATACCCCGGCAGCCCTAAAATGTTCAAAAAGTTGTTGGTGAGTAATTTGGGTGTTATCCTTTAAACGAATAATGTATAGGTGCCATGAAGAATTTGTGTCTTTATGCTGCTTGGGAGTAGCCACAATCGAGTCTTTCAATAATTCATCATAACGCCTAGCAATGGCTCGACGCTTTTCTATAAATTCATCTAAACGGTCCATTTGGCTTAAACCTAATGCAGCTTGCACATCGTTCATACGATAGTTAAGCCCTAAATTTAATTGTTCATAATACCACGGTCCATCGGGAGCTTTACTCATCTCTGACGCTTGACGTGTGATACCATGGCTTCGGTATCGTCCTAAAAGGTTAGAAAGTTCAGTATCATTCGTTAAACACATTCCTCCTTCACAGGTCGTGATGATTTTTACTGGATGAAAACTAAATACGGCAATGTCGCTATAACTACAATTTCCTACGGGTTTCCCTTTATAAGTTGCACCAATGGCATGGGAAGCATCTTCGATAATTTTAAAACCGTATTCTTTTGATAAACTGTGGATCTTATCCATTTCACAGCTTTGTCCTGAAAGATGCACTGGGATGACAACTTTAGGTAATCTTCCTTTGGCTTTAGCCTCCTTCAATTTTTTTTCTAAAGCTGCGGGAGACATATTGTAACTCTTTGGATCGATATCCACAAAATCAACATCAGCATTACAATACAAAGCGCAATTTGAAGATGCTACGAACGATATTGGGCTTGTCCACACCAAATCACCTTTTTTAACCCCAAGGGCAAGACAAGCGATATGTAAGGCACTTGTGGCGCTATTACAAGCATACGCATGTTTTACACCACAGTATTCTGCAACACGTTGCTCAAATTTTTGTATGGTAGGACCTTGAGTAATATAATCCGATCGTAATACGTTTACTATGGATTGAATATCCTTTTCAGAAACATCCTGTCTTCCATATGGAATAACCATGCGTTCTTGACCAATTTTTTTGGCTTCTTTCAAGTCCTCTAGTTGTCTTTCAATAGACGGAAGAGATGCATTGAGAAAGACGCTTAATTTATGATTACTCAAGCTCATGTCCTTTGGACGAGCTGTTAAGTCGGTCATTTCATCAATACTAATGGGTGCTATAAGATGTGCTGGATAACCAAAAGCAATAGCTAGCATAACACCAAACTGATATTTTGAAATACGCTCATTTGAGGTAACATTGAAGACCCCTTTTGCGTTATGTTGTAATAGGCGCTCAATTGTATCGCGTAATGTTACTACTGAAATGGGTGTGTAATAAACATCTTTGAACAATTTTGATGTTATACCATTCCCTAAATTTTTTAGGATTTGATCTGAAAATGAAGCTTTATAGGCTGGGCCCCATCCGAAAAAATTGGTGCGAATAAGCAATGCATCGGCATTCGTTTGTAGCACTACTTCCTCTCCTTCATCTTTAGTTTTTCCATAATTATTTACAGGAGATTTAGACGTTTCTTCATTTGCGAATGGTAGCGTTCCATCGAATAAGTGGTCGGTAGAAATATGCACTAATTTCACCTTGCTTATAGCACAGGCTAAAGCAATATTTTTAGACAACTCTACATTAATTTTTTGAGCTAATTTGGGGTTCTCCTGACAAGCCTCAACACTAGTTAAACCAATACAGTTGATGACAATATCTGCTTTTACATTTTGCAATTGAACAGATAACTGATCTGGATGATCATAATCAAAAACAACTGTTTTGAATCGCTTTTGATCGAGTTGCCTTTTATGCAGTCCTAGGATATAATTGTAATGAAGTTGTTCTTGTCTTATCCAGCTTTGAGCTAGTAAACTTGACCCTCCGGTAAAGACAATTGTTTTCATCCTAGATTAACCCTATTTTATTTCTATTATCTTCAATCCATTCAGCCAATTGATTTGCACTCATCCAGTATTTGTTATTATCTGAACTATACAAAAAGTTTTCGGGAACCTTTTTCCCGTCTTTAATACGATTAGGATCTTTTGACCAGTTGTGAATGGCGGGCAAAATTTTAAAATACTCATCATACTCGAAAGTATGAGGTGCGTCTTCAACTCCTATCATTTGTTCATGTAGTTTTTCTCCGGGGCGAACACCTATAATTTTTTGTTTAGCCTCTGGAGCTACAGCTTTGGCGATATCAGTGATGGTCATGGACGGAATCTTTTTAACGTAAATTTCTCCTCCTAGCATATCTTCAAAAGCATGCCAAACTAATTTCACCCCTTCTTCTAAAGAAATCATAAAGCGTGTCATGCGATCATCAGTGATGGGCAAAACACCTTCATCCTTTTTGGTTAAGAAAAAAGGAATTACTGATCCTCTTGAGCCCATAACATTTCCATACCTTACTACCGAAAATTGAGTTTTATCGATACTTAAATGTGAACTCCCTGCAACAAATAATTTATCTGAGGCCAGCTTGGTAGCTCCGTAAAGATTGATTGGATTGCTTGCTTTATCCGTCGATAGAGCTACTGTTTTTTTAATTTTTCTATCTGTACATGCATCGATGACATTCATTGCACCATTGATGTTTGTCTTCACGCATTCAAATGGATTGTATTCTGCCGTAGGAACTATTTTTGTGGCGGCAGCATGAACCACATAATCTACCCCATCTAGTGAACGGGATAAACGATCACGATCACGCACATCCCCAATAATGAATTTGACACGTTGATCTTCACGATACTTTTCCGACATATCCCATTGTTTCATTTCATCGCGAGAATAAATAATGATGGATTTGGGTTGGTAACGATCTAGGGTCATACGAACAAATTTCTTTCCGAATGAACCTGTACCTCCTGTAATAAGTATGGTGCTGTTTTGTAACATAATTTATTTAACGTTCGAACAACAATATTGATTGTTGATCTGATGATTTACGATTACTAATGATAAATTGAACTTTACGTTCAATTAAATTTTCTATTTTCTCCTCTAAGCTAACAATATAGTCTGTGTTTAATTGATTTCCGATTAACAAGACTTCTATCATACCATTGTCAAGTCCTTTTGCGTAATCGCCTATTAGATGAATTTGTTCAACATCTCCCATCTGGGCCAAAACATGCTCTACAATGTCTTCAAGGCCTAAATGCTTAAAAACCACTTTTTGAAGAATTTCAAACATGGGATGATTAATATTCGCTTTATAACCTACTTTATTATTGTCTTTGTATTTTTCGAGATAACCGGCTTTAGAGAGATGGTTGAGTTCTTTTCGAATCGAGTTAGTAGATTCATTGAACTCGTTTGCTAGTCCATTCAAATACCCCCGGTTGGCCTGACTGATAAAGAATTTTATCAACAGACGCAACCGAGTTTTAGAGGTAATGAGTTGATTAAGCACTATTAGTTTATTTTATCTAGTACCAAAAGTACTTAATTAAAGTTAACTTTAAGTGCTTTTTTTAATTTTATTTTAATAAAACTAATTTCCTATGCTAAAGATTTTATCACTAATCCCTTTATTTATAAGGTTTCTTCCATCAAATAGGCGATAGTTGTCATCACTGTTTTCTAGGAAGTTTTTCCAGTCAAAGGCTTTAAATTCATCCCATTCTGTCAAAATACATACTGCATTTGCTGTGGATAGTGCGGTGGTAATACTAGCACAAACCTTAATATTTGCAAGTAACTTTTTTACTTGTTTTTCGCTTTTATTTTGTGATTCAAATAATAAGGTCAAATCTGAATAAATTCTTGTCTCTTTGACCATAGGATCATAAACCCATAAGCTATGCCCTTTTTCAAGTAATTGTGCGGCAACATAAATTGCAGCCGACTCTCTACTATCGTTTGTGTTTTTTTTAAAGGCCCAACCTAATAGACTAATGTTCTTTGGTTGGTTATGGGTCTTTAAATGTTCAGCCATTAGAGTCGCAAAACGATTCTTTTGATAGTCGTTCATTTTAATGACCTGATGCCAATAATCTGCCACTTCTGTTAAACCATAGGTTTGACACAAATAAACCAAATTGAGTATGTCTTTTTGAAAACAACTCCCACCAAAGCCCACAGAAGCATTTAAAAATTTATCCCCTATGCGATGATCTAAGCCCACTGCTTTTGATACCTCTTGAATGGAAGCCCCCGTCTTTTCACATAAAGCAGATAAACTGTTAATTGAAGAAATACGTTGTGCTAACATCGCGTTTGAGGCTAATTTAGATAATTCTGAGGACCAAACATTAGTGATCAATATTTTTTCCTTCGGAATCCAATTCGAATAGATCGAAACTAAGGCCGCTACTGCGTCTTGTCCAGTTGGGGTTGGATCACCTCCTATAAGTAAACGATCTGACTTAAAAAGATCTTGTATTGCTGTTCCTTCAGCTAAAAATTCTGGATTAGATAATACTTCAAAAGACACACCTACTTTATTTGTAGCAAGGACCTCTTTTATTTTCTCTGCCGTTCTGACGGGAAGGGTAGACTTTTCTACCACTATTTTATCTGACATAGCCACTTGAGCAATCCTGTGAGCACAATTTTCAACATGGGTTAAATCTGCGGCCATTCCTTTTCCTTCTCCACTGGTTTTAGTAGGCGTATTCACCGCCATAAAAATCATTTCCGCCTTTTGTATACTTT